>ERZ1090861.22-NODE-22-length-121871-cov-18.619442_pt1 | contig 121871 bp, 161 predicted proteins | sample MGYA00478482_ERZ1090861 | MGnify/ENA primary metagenome ERZ1090861 (study PRJEB33644, sample SAMEA5815744) | chicken gut metagenome | biome: Chicken; feature: Gastrointestinal Tract; material: Caecum | place: Ireland | collected 2019-01-01 | study: A study of... | reverse complement strand
CGCTAGTAGCAACTTGGCTATCATCTCCGCTAGTAGCAACTTTGCTATTATTTCCGCTAGTAGCAACTTTGCTATTATTTCCGCTAGTAGCAACTTTGCTATAATATCCGCTAGTAGCAACTTGGCTATCATCTCCGCTAGTAGCAACTTTGCTATTATTTCCACTCGTAGCAACTTGGCTATTATATCCACTTGTTTTTTCTGCGTTCTCATATAAGAAATTAAAACTAGCTCTAATAAACTGGCTCAAACCCAGCTTCGCTCCGATTTTCAACTTTTTAGTACAAAACTTCTTATGATCATCGGTTTTGACTTCATCCAAAGCTTCTACTTCTGCAAATTCTGGCAACTCGCAGTTACCATCCACCAAATCATAGTAATCTAAGACATCTAATGGATTCTTACAAAAGTGCATACCGCTCTCGCAAATTTCAGCTTTCTCTTCTTCAAAAATCGTATTTTCTTGATATTGCTTATCTCTACAAATTAACCCCTTATTAAACGCTTTATAACCTCTCATTTTTCTTTGCTCCTTTCGCATATGGTTCAGGCAACGGCATCCAAGCGATAATCTTCACCGATTCATGATTTCCTAATATCCAATCATTCATGTAATATTGTACGAACACACAACGTTCTCTATATACATCCCAACCGATTACACTATTCAATGAGGGTTCAGGCAATCTTTCTTCTACCGGAATCCATCTGTCTGTTCTATCCGCCGTTACTAACAAATGTATTGCCTTGTCAATTCCTGCAATCATACCCTTATCAAACTGACTTGCATATTCTTTATCCAGTATTTTTCTTACCTTGTGTAATTCTTCAATCAATTTCTTTTCATCAATCACTGTTTTCACCTTCCCTTTCTTCCAACTCATCCAGTCTTTCGCTTAATACAAGTGATGTCGCTTCAATTACAATTTCCATCATCACCATGTCAAGGTCTTCCCAATTCACCTGATAATTCTTTCCTTTTTGATACGCTCCTGATTTTCTAGTTGTCAAATAGATCAAGTCATACACTGCTTCTTTTAATGCCAGTATATTTTCTTTCTGCCCTTTATCCATCAAGAAAGTCCACATTACATCTTTTATCTGATTGGCTGAATTTTCTTTCATTTATCATCACTCCATTTCAACTTCTGCCCACAACTACAGCAATAATCATTTTCTTCAATGCCATATTGAATACCACACGATTGTAACTTTGTCCCTACGAATTGCCCGCATGTAGGGCATACATGCGTATATCCTGTTTCTTCATATTCTCCTCTTGTTGCTTTTTTAACCTGTTTAGGAATGCTCTTTTCAACCAACTCTCTCAGTATCACAATATCCTCATTATCAACAGGCAACTCAGCCTGGACATTCTGATAAGCTTGCTGATACTTATTTATTTCCATTCAATTTCATCCTCCTCTCTTCTTTAATCCAAATCCTTATACATCCTACAGTTAGTACAACTATTGCAGCAGCGATAGTAATGAATAGAATGGCTAGAAAGAAAATCAATATGGTTAAAACTTCTGCAAACATCAACTCACTCACCTCATTCTTACGGCATTCTAAATAAAGGATCTTTGTAATAACTTAGCGTTTTGATAATATTATCCAACACTAGTTGTACGCTTTCATACGAAGGATAAACACCTAAACACATTCCATTACCATACTCATCTTTGCCTATAATCTTATAGCTATCATCAGAGAATTTCATATAAGTAAACTCACTGACCAGTTTAATATTTTTGTCCTGAGTAACAACCCAAATTGGTTCAGCCATTTATACGCACCTTCTTCATTAATCGATTTCAACAAACATTAGCTACATCTAACATATCAGCGGCTTCTCTCATTAAGGTATGCAACAAATCGGTTTCAGCAGCTACCACTTCATATAATGTCCTTGGTGTGTAGCCCAACAACATGCACCCTGTATTATAGAAATGATTGTAAGATTTCCCTGCACCCAGTTCACGATTATCACATTTATGAGACATTAATTTGAGTGCTACTGTTGCGTAGTATTCAAAAGTCGTATGAACATGACCATAAAGCATGTAAACATTCTTTAAGTAGTCTCGTTTATAGAATGGAATAGGGTAATGAGAGAGAATAACTTTGTTTTCTCCATCTTTAATCTCTAAATAATCAACGATATTCTGAAACATTTTTTTAAGTTCAGATGGATACTTTGTTAAATCATGATTACCTTGAATCAACACCTTTTGACCTTTCAATTGTTTAAGGATTTCCACCCACCTATCAGCTTTACCCCAACAAAAATCACCAAGGATATAGACAGTATCATTGTTTTGAACAACACTGTTCCAGTTATTGATCAATGCTTGGTTCATTTCTTCAACATCTGAGAACGGTCTGTTATCAAACTTAATAATGTTCTTATGATCAAAATGTAAGTCTGAGATATAATAATTCATTGGTTTTAACCTTCCTTTCCAAAAATTGACTTAATAACCATTTGCAAGTCTTTCGTAATTAATTTGATTTTTATGTTTGTATTCTTCAAAGACTTGCTCAATTGTGAAGCCTAACGCCCAAGTAATAATGAAAATATCTCCAATGCAAACATACGAAAATTTAATGCCTGTTAATAACTTGTAGACGTTGACCTCTCCTAATGTATATTGTCTTTCTACCGCTTGAATATAAACATTCATAAAGGCTCTAGAGATCGTTTGCTTAACAATTTCAATTCCCAAAGCAAAGTGCCATACGTCTACCAGCTCTTCTAACACACGTTGCCAATTAATAGGTTCTTGACTATCCTTCCACCAGCACCAATCTGATTTAAGCTCATGGATAAGTTCACCAACTTCATCCATTAAAGCAACTCGTCTTTGTATTAGCGTTGGATTAACGTTTTTCTCTTCAATAACTGATTTATCTAAAGCTTCTTGCATCTTTAGCATTTCTAGCACCATTTCTGTTTCTGTCATATTTAAAATCTCCTTTCTTTTTTTTTGAGATAAGATATGCAAACTTATATGTCGCTTTGCGTATCTGTACCTCTTTATGCCATCATTATACACTAAGCGATATATGAATACGAGCAAAAAAGAAAAGCAGAGATAATTAGAATTTACCTCTGCTTATCGATATAATTCTGATTTTCGTAAACATTGAATAAAAAAATATTTAAAATTTTTCAGGGTTTCAGCCTTTACAAGATACATATTGCGACATATTTAACTAAACGTTATTATCTTCTTTTACTTGTCGCTCAATCTTAGCTTTAGCTTTCTTTGCTAAACGCTTCTCACGTTTCGCTGTATTATTTTGAGCATTCATAACAAGCTTATTAATGACAGAAGGCTTGATACCTAATGATTTCAATACAGCGTAACATGCAGCCTTTTCAACATCATATGTATCATCGCCAGTTCTTTTAACAACAGTTTTATTTCCATGCTTAGTATAAAAGATAGTATAATCGCCATCAACAATCAACTTTCCTTCAGCGATGGAGCTTGGCATTGGCGCAATATGTAAGCTGCCGCACAATGATGCGCCCGATACAATCTTTTCAAAATCATTCATTTTCTGTTTCCTCCTTGGACAATTCTTCTTTAATACGTTCTGAAAGCCATTTGATCCTCTCTAGGATCATTTTCTTTCCTGAGCCTTGTGAATATGTAAGTTGTTCTTGTCTGTCAAGGTACTCCATAAACAAAGCGGATAATTCGTTTTGCATTAATAACATCTCCTTTGCTAGGCATTTGACTTCCTGTCATACAGGTAGAAGAATGATGTATGGCTACCAAAGTCGCAAATCTTTGGATTATCGCCCCAATAACGTTGATAATATGATTTAATATGCAATCTATCTAAATAGTTCATCATCGCTCGTCTAGCCTGCCCTTCATTACTATATAGCCCTACTCCAATCATCGAACCAGGGCTTTTGTACATTAACATGTACCTCATTTTCCCAATCTCCTTTATCACCAAAAATCAATTCTTTAGCCATAGGAAGCTGCTTTACTTCTTCGCAGAACAATCTCCAATCCTCAATCATATGCCCATCACGTTGAGCGCACATATTCTTCAAGCAACGATAGTTTGTGTCCATACCAGCCGTTAGAATAAGTCCTGTTGGAATATTGTAAGCAATTTTTAAAAAGTTTTCTCTCGTTTTATCATTGTTATATGTATCAATCTTTTCTTGTAGGATGTCAATAATACGTGGATCAACCTCTTCAACGCAACACGATCTGATATCCATCTTGTTGATTCTATGAATCGTGCTTTGACTAGTAATAAAGTCAAGGAATTTATATCTCTCGGCTTCTACCCAGGCTTTAATAGTGAATGATAAGTCGAAAGAAGCCCTAATTCCTGTCAGAAACTGATCCTCCCCACCGCCCTTTTTAGCCAGTGCAATTGCACGTTTGATATGTCGATTGGAAGAATGTTTAGTAAGTTTATACAGCTGAATAGAATCAATAATATTTAATACTTCTTTCCTAAATGTTTCTTGAGATGGTGCTTCTGCCATCATGGAATAACCTGATCGATAAATGCTTTCTGCTAACCCTGATACCTGGATATTGCTTAATACTTGTCTCATTTGTTCTCCCCTTCTGTTTTAAGTTCAATATATAGAATAATTGGCGCTTCTTCATAAACTGCACGAATGAGATGTCTACCATTTATGCCATTTGCATCATGACGTGTTGTTTTAATCACTTGTACATTACATCGCAAAAAACGCATTGCAGAGAAACGCTTTAAATGGGAGCAAATGTAAGGTTCGTATAATCGTGCTTGCTTATTATTTGAAAAAATAAATGTTTCATATATCATTATCGGATCATAAGTTTTAATATCGTTATTGAAATACAATTCATATATTTTCAGCACCTCTTCAAATAATAAATCTGACATTCTAGAATCGATGCGTTTGAGTATTGCTTCTATATCATTTTCATTTAAACCTACTAAAGATAAACAATGCTGTTTTTCAAATTCTCTCAATTTGATATCACCTCATTTCAATCTGAATATAAGACTATCTCATGTTTTGCTAATGACTTTTGCAAATCTATTACTCGTTGATTTCTACTGCCTCGCCAGTGAAGAGTTAAATCTTTCTCTGATTCAATGAACTGTCCATCAATAATGACATCGACTAAATCCAGCAAGACATTCATATCCATTGCAGTATTGCCATTGTATGGTTTAAGAGTAACTACTTCCTCAAACGAATATCCAGTCCATAACCATATACTCTTTTCAGGAAAATCTTGTTTGAACCATTCACATAATTGCCTAGTTGCTCTAATATTCTTAGGGTGTAACGGCTCTCCGCCTAACAGCGAGATACCAGAAACATGCTCATTAATAGTTGGCTTAATTACGCTTTCATAGAATTCTCTTGTAAACTGTTCACCAATATCAAAATCCCATATCTCGCTGTTGAAGCAGCCTGGGCAATGGAAATCACATCCGCTAAAAAAGATAGAAGTTCTGATACCTCTGCCATTGGCTATATCCCATTTCTTAACCTTTGCAATGTTGGCCAATTAAAACACCTCTAATCTTCTGGGTCTACCTCAAACACCTGAATTTCCTCAATCTTAGACAACCGAGTTAAAATAAAGTTTTCGCTATTAGGATCTTCAGTGGTCTTAATGATAGTGTCTTTACCGCCTAATGAATAAACATCATCAATGTATTCATACTCAGGATTAATTCCATCAAAGCCTTTATAAAAAACTCTACACAATTTGCCTTTTAACGTTTCCGCTAAACGTTCTGAGTCGGTCTTTGGAAAGATATCAGATAAATCATCTAAGTCAAATTCTAATTCAAGTTCTTCTACGTCTTCATCATTTGTATCACATAAAGAGCAATCATCACAATCGCACTCTGCTTCGTTTTCAAACAGATTCTTTGCGCTTTCGACAATATACGTGTTTCCGTTAACAGTAAATGTATGCATCATGTCTGGATTTTCATTAATCAATTTTAAAACGTTGTCTGGTACTACTAAACTCATTATAAATTCCTCCTACAAAATAAAGTAAATAAACACTATAACAACTATGCATAGAACACATAGTGAATAAAAGACTACCTTTCCCCCACCTGATAAATCAAAGTTGTACATTTCGCTTCCAACTGATTTGATAAACAATGCACCATATAAAATTAAGTATGCGATGGATAACACACAAAATTTAAGCATGGTTTGAATTGGTACGATATCGAATCTTTTTAATATGAATCCTATAATAAATCCTAATACGAATAAAATTATAATCGGTGATATGTTTTTGTGTTTTGACATTAAATCACTTCCTCAAAAGTTAGGTGTCTTAGTATCGACACCCAACTAAGTATTACTCCATGCCTAGATGGTAAACTCTATCATGAATATCTTCTGCCCTGCCATCACAGAATGGCGAAGTTGATATGTAACCACAGATCCTAAGTGCAATATTCATTTTTTTAAAGTCATCATTTCCACACTGCGGGCAATGGAATTTTAAATCATCGCCCATTTTAATATCAGTACATCCACACACATGACAATAACTTGTCATTGTATTGATTTCTGCGTACATAATTTTATCGTAAATGTACCTAATTACTTCCAACACAGCATCAATATTTTTTGTCATATTTGGTGTTTCAACATAAGATATTGCTCCGCCAGCTGATAATTCTTGGAATTCTGATTCAATATTTAATTTGCTAAAAGCATCGATTGGCTCTGACGGGGTGACATGGTAACTGTTTGTTACATAATCTTTATCAGTAATGCCTTTGATAATACCAAAACGTTTCTTTAAACATTTAGCAAATTTTTCAGTAGTTGACTCGATTGGAGATCCATATGGTGAAAATGAAATATTAGTTTTCTCTCTCCATTCGTTGCATTTATCAGTTAAATGCTGCATTACTTTCATCGCAAAGTCATGCCCTTCATCTTCTGTATGAGAATGACCTGTCATAACTTTTGTACACTCATATAATCCAGCATAACCCAATGAGATCGTACTATAATTATCAAACAATAATTTGTCAATGGTTTCCCCTGGTTTCAACCTAGCGTAAGCACCATATTGCCATAGAATTGGTGCAACATCTGATTTAACGCCCATTAATCTATTGTGTTTAACCATGAGCGCCCGATAACACATGTCTAATCTTTCATCAAAGATTTTCCAAAACTTTTCATGATCTCCGCCACTAGACAATGCTACATCAGGAAGTGAAATTGTAACAACACCCTGATTGAAGCGAGCGTAGTATTTATGATTAATTGGATCGGGTGTCAAAAATGATCGGCATCCCATGCACGGATATATGTCTCCTTTTAATTCACGCATTTTCTTTGCGCTAATATAATCAGGGACTAGACGTTTAGCGCTACATTCAGCAGCTAATTTAGTTAAATACCAATAATTACTATCCTCATGAATATTGTCTTCGTCTAAACAGTACAACAGCTTAGGGAACGCAGTAGTTATTGGTGCACCTTTAACATTCTTTACGCCTTCAATACGTTGACGTAAAACTTCTTCAATAATTAAAGCTAGATCATCTCTTGTTTGCCCTTCAGGAACTTCATCTAGCCACATAAATACAGAAGTAAATGGGCTTTGGCCATTCGTTGTAGACATAGTAATCAGCTGATATTGGATAGTTTGAACGCCATCTCTAATTTCATCTCTAACTCGGCTTTCAACAATTTCGTCAATAGTTTTAGTATAAGTATCAAGCTGATGTGCTTGCAAAATTGGATGTGCCAACACGTCAACTTCTTCTTCTACTTGTTTTCTAATCTTTTGTCTACTAACATCAACAAATGGCGCTAAATGTGCTAGCGTAATCGTATTACCCATATTATGCAAGTTTGTGTTCTATGCATAATTAGACTATTTCTTGTTAAGTTTGTGTTCTTAACCAATCTGTTTCGATTGCAAGAATTTCACTTGCAATCTACGTATTTCTACTAGTCGTTACAATTAATAAACAATTTCTAATTTCCCATTGAATTTGCATTCGCCATCTAAATAACGACTTGCTTGAGTCCAAGATACACCAAGAAACTTAGATAAAGCATCTATCGTTTTAAATTCGAACTTATTGTTAAGTATAATTTTCTTAAATTTCCCTCTCTTTTGAAAAGCAACATTCTTAATTTTCCCACGTTTATATGCTAATTGATTATTTTCTGATTGAGATACCCATTGAAGATTACTTGCTTTATTATTTGTTTTATCTCCATCTATATGATCAATTGTATTGTTCTTTTCTGAATATCCATCTACAAACGCAAAACCAACCAGTCTAGCAATTTGAAGACCTTTTTTATTTAGATAAACGTATTGTCTGCCACTTCTAGGGTTTGTTCTAATCGACAACAAATAATACCTATCATACGATTTAATATATCTTTTGACTCGTCCCATATTTGATATATAATATCCATCATATCCAAGTATTTCTTTCCATACCTCTTCCTTCAAATCTTCATAGTCATAATTTAACCTTGATTTGTTTATCAAGCGATTAACATTTTCAACGTGGTAGTTCTTTAAACGATTTAGATACTCTTCTTTGGCTTCCTTTAGAACATCGACTTTAGATATTATATTTCTTAAGTAGTCCACTCCTACATTTAATTCTTTAGCTATATCTACTTCTGAAACATCGTTATCAAACCTTGATTTAATTAACTGTTTATGTTTATTCGCAAATTTTTGATTTGATGGAGTCAATCTTGATATATTTGCCTTTGTAAACCCCCAGTCTTTAATTTGATAAGTTAACGTTCTTCTATCGACTTGAAGAAGCCTAGAAATATAACTTTTGGATCTTCCTTCCTTTTCATAAAGAAATCTGATTGTTTCTTTTAACTCATTGATTTTTTCTTTTTGTGTCATTTCCGATGTATCACTCCTATTATAATTGTTTATTAATCACGAGATCAGATATTTCCACTCCTACCTCGTTAGCCTTGTAAAAAACCAAGACACCCATATTTATGGTTAAGATTGTTTTAATACGGCAGTAATGTTAGACCGTACTGATTACTAGCAACTTGTGTAATAATCTGCGTTACAATAGTGCAAGCAGTTCTAAAAGAATGTGGTTTTTCAATCAGCGTTCCACTGATCACCGTTCCATTTTGAAGCATGTCTTCGAGATTGATGAGACCGCAATTATGCAAAGGCATAAAAGGAGCATAATCGCTATCATGCAGATGGATAATACCTGCCTTATGTGCATCACAAATATCCTTTGGGTACATACCTTGAGCCATTTCTTTACAAATAATACCTGCTAGGTAATCACGCATTGTAGAAACCAACTCAGAGTTTTTATTTGAGTTTTCTTTATATAGTTCCTCATTAGTGCCAGCAATTAAAGACATAGCTTCTTGGTTTCTATTGTTGAAGGATCTCACCATTTCTCTCTGATATCTATAAATTATATACTTCTTCGCAACCTCAGCATATCCAGTATCAATCAAGTTGTTCTCAACTAAATCTTGGATATCTTCAATGCCTACTCTATCAGAATCATACTTTGAATAAGGATCGCGAATTGTATCAACAATCTTTTTTACAATGTTGTCAATCATTGAATCCGTCAACTTCTTAGACGATTCATGATTAGCTTTAGAAATAGCGTTCCTAATCTTAGCCTGATCAAATGCTTCGATATCGCCATTCCGTTTAACAACACGCATAAAATCATCCTTTCATCTTTAATATAGTCTTTCTAAAATCTAGTCATATTGATTAGTGAGCATATCTCACCATAATAACTACCACATGGGAGACCACCTCTTTTATCAGGTGTCTAACTAAATAGACACCTAATCCATCATTAATTCATAAGCGACTTCCAGTTTGACTAAGTTATCTTCAATAGATACCCTATCTTCGCTTTCAACTGGAATGGAAATTTTATAGCCACTATCAGTCTTTAGCGTCATCTGTTCGACTGGCGCTAAGAAGATAGTCGGAATCATCGTTCCGTGGAACAAGAAGTCCAAAATATCTACTACCTGCTCCATTGCTTCGTTGTTGTCTCGATAGATCTCTTTTACCGCCTTGCCAACATCAACGCCTGATTTGTTGTAAACAATAGCGTCTGCAACTTCTTGGTTAAGATTAATATAAAATTTGTTTAAATTTTCTAACTGCTGTTCCTTACTGTCTTTGACAATAGATTTAACTAAACTAACGCATCCTTTCAGCAATTTATTGTATGGACTCCATACTGTTAATCCATATGCATCCTCAAGGAAATTTCGTTTCTTTCCATTATCACTGACATATTTTTTATCTAAGATATAGACTTCTTTATTAACCATATCCAACAAGATAACAGCGTTAGGTTTGTCATAACAAGAATGTGTATATCGCATTAACGCATTCTTCATAGGATCGTACAACTGTGTTTCTTTAGGTTTTGCGTCATAGATGACACGAAAAGCACCTGCTTCATTGTGAACGTCTGCTGCTACAATATTTATAACCTCATCTGTAAACGAATTAGAAATCGCGCAATTATTTTTGTCATAATAATCATAAACAGCCTGTTTTAAATCGCAGTCTGCAAGCATGATCCATAATACGTCTGTGTTTTCAGCACGTTTAAATCTCATAGAAGGGATCTTATTAATACATTCTTCGAACATCGAAATGACTTCACTATTCATATATTCCAATTTGTTTTCTCTCATAGGTCGGCTATCTTTGCCAGCAATTCCAACAAGAGTAATCAGTGAATCAATAACTATCATAGTCTTAACCCTTTACCTTTCTGCACATAATTTTAGGAATAATATCTAAATGATTTCCAATCCATATATGGTAAAAATCAGAATTGACATTCTCATCCTTAATAGTAACAATATCGTCTTTGTGATAAGTCTTTGAATTGATGTTCAATTCATAATCATCGACCATTACCACATCAAAACTTCGAGAAATAAATCATCACTCCTCATTTAACTCTTTATATAGACGCTCTAGTGCTTTCTCAAAAGCACCAATTCCTGAAAATAGACTTACTACCCTCATATCTTCAAACACGTCAGGGAACGCTCTAAAAAGCTCTTTAAAAATATAATAATTACAGTTTACAACGATAGAATTTCCAGCTTGCTTATACAATTGAGTATTGGATGTTCCTGTTGCTTTTGCCTTTTCAAAGTCTTCATCGTCAAAAGCCATTAGCCTCCAATATTCTTTGGGAGTCAATTTTCTAATCACTGGTCTCCCCCCCCCTGTAACATCTTCGATTACACCTTGATTGCAAGAGGTGGTTAAGGTACTGGACAGACCTTTACCTATTCTCCCACGTCTAGTTTTGCTACCTGGTCTTTCTAAACTAATTCCATCGCCTACTTCTGCTTCTGTATAACCCTTCTTAGTAGCTTCTTTAATTAATATTTTCACTTGTCCTCCACACGTATTTAAAGTAGGTGATATCCCTTCAGAATCATATACTCTACCTGATTGAGGATTACCACTATCAGGATATAGTTGTCCAACTTGTAAAATTTGTTTAGGTTGTTTATAATCGGTAGCACACAATGTTCCGATAATGCCATCAGGACTATAGACAAGGCTTCTTGAATTAGTTCCTTTAGCACTTGGATTCTTTGTTGTGCCAAGGATCTTTATACCCCCCCCCCATGTTTGATATTTTTGTCATTATGTACAAATCTATTGGTTTGTTCTTCGCTTAAATAATATTTCTCGTCTACTTCATCTTCTAATTCATCTAAAAGACAAGAATCTAAACCAATTGGATCAGGGAATTTAAACTTTCCATTATCAATGTCTTTGCGAATAGAAACAATGAACACACGTTCTCTATTTTGCGGTACACCATAATCTTTTGCATTTAGCACTTTCCAATAATTGTTATATCCCGCTTCTTCAAGTAAACTTAAAACAGTATTGAATTCATTTGCGAACTTCTTTGATGTTAAATTCTTTACATTTTCAGCAATAGCAATCTTTGGCTTAACCTTTTTGATAAAGTTAAATGCATCAAAGAATAAGCCTGAACGTGTTTTATGACCATCTTTATCTACAAACCCATTTAACTTACCCGATACCGACAGATCTTGACATGGAAAACCATACGTCACTAAGTCAATATCGCTAGGCATGTCCTCTTCTTTAATAGAAGCTACATCGCCTAAATTCAAATCTTCGCTAACGCCATGTACGCTACAATAGCTTTTGATAGCGTACTTATCTACTTCAGAGAAGTTTACCAACTTCCACTTTAATTCATGTTTATCCTGCATTTAAATTAGTCCATTAAAAGCCAGCGCTGGCACTTTTACCTAGGATTATTTAACTGCGTCCTTTCTTTCTAAATATTGTCTTTATCTTGAATGTCTTCATATTTTATAAGAAGCAACATTTCATACTTGTCTTTTAAATCGGCATAATGCATTTCTAATTTATCTATTCTGTTTTGCAAAGATCCAATAGATATAAAGCAATATAGAAACACTATTACTACAAACAATACGATTAGTTTTTCCATAGATATCATCTTCCTGTTTATATGTTTACTCAAAAGCTTTTGCAATTCTCTCTTTAGCCGTAATACAATAGTCGCTATTAATTTCTATCCCGATGAATTTTCGATTTAATAAGATAGCTGCTTCGCCCGTGCTCCCTGATCCCATAAATGGATCTAATACAATATCATCGGGTTGCGAACTGTTCTCTATGAAATTCTTCAACATAAACACAGGCTTACAAGTAGGATGATTATACAGCTTCTTATCTTTGACCCATAAAGGCGTTTCATAATGAGTCTTCTTTGTGTCAAATGATCCATAAACTTTAACGCCCTGTTCTCTAAAAAATAATATGTATTCAGTATCAGATAAGTATTTATTTCCACAAGCTGGTACTGGATTTGTTTTGTGCCATGAAATAAGATTCCAATTTATCGTTCGCTTGTAAAGCAAACTGTTTTTATCTGTTTTACTCTTCAAAAAATAGTCAAGCAATTTCGGTATTTGCTTTAAGCTACAAAAGAAATAAATATTGACTTTTTTCATGACTCTAATTAACTCATCAAGAATACTTTGATCAAATCCATCCTTAATATCATTAAGAGACTCTATATATCTCTTATCATCTTGTTTATATAAACCGCCACCAGATGTTGCAATTTCATAAGGCGGATCGGTTACTACTAAATCAATACTCTTGTCTGGAATACGTTTTATCCATTTTAAACAGTCTCCTTGCCACACAACAACTCTATTGTTTAAAGTAGGATTTTTATGATCAACTCAATTTATACTGATTTAATCGTTATAAATTTGAAGCTGAATAGATAGAATAAGAGGTGAATAAAGAAGTTAAAATAACTTCTGTTGATGAATGCAAGAGAATTTGAATACCAATAAAAATCCTATTTCATGAGATTGGAGCAATCAATTTTTCACCATTTAGGTCAAACATTGTTGCCACTTTTGGCAACGGTTGTAAACCTAAGTCCCCAAGCCGCATCTTCTAAATTTACAGAAATACTACCATCATCGTTCTCAATCCCTCTAATTTTAAAATTTAAATCTTCATTTTCAAATAATTGTAGTTCTCTCATTTAAAGACCTCCTTTTACTCAACTTCACCACTCATCATCAAGTTTAACAAAGTATTGCGTTTCATGTTTTCCTTTTTATGAACAGCTTTGTCAATAGTATTCTTCTGTCCAACGTGATAGCATTGCTTAGTTGTTCGAGTTAAAGCTACATAAATTAGGTTGGAACTCAACATGTAGCTTTGTGATCTCGGTGTAAATGCAATCACAACAGGAATTGAACTACCCTGACTCTTATGAATGGTTAAAGCATATCCCAATGAAACATTGGTCATTTGCTCTTTGTCATAAGCTACCAATCCATCATCAAAACGTATAAACACAGTATCATCTTTAATCGCAACAATCGTTCCAGTCTCACCATTGGCAATCATAAGATCAATTTTAAGAATCTCATAGGATCCGCCTCTTTCCTCAGCCACACAAGCGTGATAGTTGTTTACATTTTGAACGATCGTATCGCCTACACAATACTTTGTGTTTCTAATTTCAATCCCTTTATCGATTCTGCTTTTTGGATTGGCGATTGATTGTAACAATCTGTTTAATTCGATTGTTCCAGTATTGCCCACCTTATAGGCAGTAAGCACCTGGACTGATTCGACATCGTATCTCTTGATACATTGTTGATATAATGCCAACACATCTTTTACATCATCAGATTCAATGAAAACATAATCCTCATTTTCTCCAAACTTTGCTACCTTATGAATTTCATTAGGCAGATACTCTTGAGCGTTTCTAACGTCTGTTGCGACCTTCATTAATCCGCCTTCACCATATCTGAATACCTTATCTAAAGTAACAGTAGGTATCTGACCGCAATTCAACAGGTCATACAAAACGTTCCCACAACCAACTGATGGTAGCTGGTTGGGATCACCGATCATTACTAAGTGAGCTTTTTCATTAAGAGCTTCAAGTAAATGTTTGAACAAATTAATATCAACCATTGACATCTCATCTACGATAACAAACTCTTGATACAATGGATTTTCTTCGTTATACATCCATTCAGGCGGCATACATCCCAACGCACGATGGATTGTGCTAGCATGTCTCATTGTAGATTCAGCTAAAACCTTTGCTGCTTTTCCAGTCGGCGACATAAGGATGTAACTCTTATCTAAATCCTCTAAGGCTTGAATTAATGCAAATGTTGCAAAACTTTTACCAGTACCAGCTGCACCATTCAAAATACATACTTTATTGTTGATAGCCATAGAAACAATCTTTAACTGATCATCTGTTAAGTTAGATCCTCGTACGTTACGATAATCTTCGTAATTGATGCGCCCACTTTCTTCAACAGGCGTACTCAACATTGATTTAATCTTATCAGCAATATATTTTTCCGTTTTGTATGTAGACTTAACAGCCACACCTAAGATTTCGCCGCCTATTAATTGGAAACTATCATCCTTTAACGCTTTAAGATAAACATCGTTGCATTCAGGTAGATGTGTCCTAATATCAGAAATGATGGTTTTCACCTTAATATAAGTAGCACCATTACTTTGTTCTTCTTGAAGTCTAAAGTGGATGTAACTAATACAACGCTGCACACTATGAACAATGTCATAGCCAAAATCATATCCATTGTTATTCATATCACAGATAATCTTATCCGCTGTCTTAAAGCTGATTCCACTCAATCCACACAATGTCTTATATGGATCACGTTTAACTTCTGAACGTACCTTTTCAACAGATTTGTACTTCTCATACATCTTAGTTAAAACAGACAGTTTAATTAACCCACTATATTCATTGATTAATTCAAGAAAAATATAGTTCTGTACAATCTTTTCTCTGATACGCTTAAGTGATTGCTCACCGATTCCTGAAAGCCTATTTACATCAATTTCAGCTTCAGGATTTTCAATCAGCATATCTACAATATTAGGGTAAGCCCTGAATACAGTTTTAGCTTGTTTAGGAGTTAGAATCTCATGAAGGAAAGCCAATGTTTCTTCATCTGAAGTAGGTTTCCTAGGAAGCAAAGAGACTACTTTGTAGCTAATACCATATTTAGTCTGTTCAGGCATGGCAACAATGTTATATGAAGTATTACTATTTTCATTCAGTGATGGCATATCACCTATTAAAGTGACGTTACCATATTTATTTCTAACTAATTTTGGAAACTTGTTTTTGTCAATCTTAAAACCACAGACCTTGTAGTCATTATCTTTATTAGAATAAACAACCCTATCTAATTGACCTTCAAACTTAATTTGAATCACTTCCATTCAGATGTATACTCCAACTCAAACATTGTTTCAGATGGTTTGCTTTTCTTATAAGAAACAATTTGACAGTTTTTCGTTCCACAATCTACCTGATTGACAAAATCATCAACAGTTCCACAATTTGAAATATAGTCATATAACTTGCTTGTACCATTTAAATATCTTCGATATTCTGCGTCATTCACTGAAACGACTACATCTTTATAAGTTACAGTCTTTTCAATGGTATGAAATGTAATCTCATGCATCCTATTTGCCCTCCTTAATTAAGAACCAATCAAACAATCTCCATCTTGTTGCGCCAGTCAATACAAATTTACCTTCAGGGCTTTTGTGCTTGATAAACTCTTCTTTTGCAAATCTAACTGCTATGACTTCCCCTTTTAATATCGGTTCACGAGTAAGCAGATTTTTAGATTTGCTATCTAGCAGCATTTCTCTGTCAATTCCATCTTTGATGTTATACAATGAGATCCACATACGATCGTAGGTATCATAAGTGACATCCTCAACGTACCAATATGCTTTGTTGATGGAAGGATTTTTATAAGTCGCATAACCCAAAAAATCATATTGATTTTTGATATGATATACAGCAGAGAAACTTTCATCATTAACTGAAGTAGCCCATTCTCTAATCAGCCCTTGCATATCAATTTGAGTGTATTTAGCTGGTGTTTCTTTGCCTGAGTACTTCTTTACCATGTACTCCGAGAATGGACAATTGCCTTGATCTAGATCCTTCTTTTTAAATTCCTTTCGTTTGATATATTGATTTACAATATCATATATTTTCTGAAGTCGCTTATTTTTACCAAAGTCATTGAAGAAGTCTAATAAAATGAGAATCTTCATTTGCCTAGCATCTAAAGAAGTGTTTTCTTTGATGTCGTACACTAAGTCAACAAAGTTGTCATAGCCTTCTTTACTTACTTCCAGCAATTCATCAGCAATTTGAGCGCTACAATATTTAATTGAAGCGATTCCTTTATAAATCGCATTGTTCTGTTTATCTGGGAAATAATTACCATGTGATTTCCCAAAACGGATATCTTTAATAGTTATCCCTTTTCTGTTAGCATACTTTGTGATTTCAACGACTTTGTTTATATCTCCGTTGTAAACATTCAAAGCAGCCGTAATTGTTTCGATTGGATAATAATACCTGAGATAACCAATCTCAAATCCAATCATTGAATATGGAATTGCGTGGTTTTCTGAAAACAGATATGAACTAGCATCCTCAATAACCTTAAGAAAACTGATAATCAGCTTTTCTGATTCATCTTTACTAAGGTTGTAATTCTTAGCCATATTCTCAATAAATCCAGCTTTAATTTGAGGAAGATACTGATCTGTTCCAGTCTTTTTCGTTTTGTTACCCTAAAAGCTTTTTATCCTTTAGTTCTTATAATCACTTATAAGATCGGCGTACACTTTTGCCTACGTTTAACGTTTAGTTTTCAGATCGTCCTATATACGATCGCAGCGAACGCTCTTGGGAAGATTATATTTATTCACTTCCAACGCTCTACGGTGTCATATAGCCTTTCGCAATCTATATGATTACCTCGGTATTAAGTTTGGTTAATACTCTCCACCGATTTCGCTCGTTTTTTCAATAACCATTTCTGATTAAAGCGCCAAAAAGATTTAGCGAATCCACGCCTCACCACATCTGCCAATCCCATGGAGAAACCACAGAATTGATGTAAGAAATTAATAATCTGCTCCTGATACACTAGATAACCTAGTGTATGAGCCAAGAATTTATTTAAAGCCTCATGCCCATTATCATGATAGATACCTTCGGCTAAACTATCACGATAAGAAGCGCCTGCTGGTCTTAATGCACCATTTGCCATAGCCATTAAGTCCAAATAATTCAAATCTTTATTGTTTTCTTTGATTCTAGCAATAACTTGAGGTCTCAATACTTTTTTCAAATAATCGCTAGCAAATTGAGATTCAAACTGAAATATTAATGTTGTATCATTAGCAATGTCGTTCCATACATTCATATCTTGAAAGTCCATATCATCAGGAACAAGATAAGGAATATTTGCTAGTTTGCACGTCTCTTTAATTAGTGCAACGGCATCAAGTCCTAAAATATCCAGCTTTACATAATTAAGAGAATCAATCTCTTTCATGTTGATTTGAGAAATAGGGTGTTGATTAGTAGACGTTCTAAACGTACCTAGTTTAGGCACAACATCATGAGGTGCAACCACACAAGCAGAAGGATGGTTCCCAACTGAAACAATCAATCCTACAGCTTGATCAACATACTTGAATAATTCAGGATATTTTTGTCTAATCTCATCAGGACAAATAAATTTTCCATTGTCATTGATAACTTGATCTGATACGTATTGTGTTTCAGATAACGACATACCTAATCCTTTTCCAATGTCTTTGATACAACCTTTTAGCTGAGCTGTGTTGAATGTTATGATATCACAGCAATACAAGCCCTCTCTGTTGTATAAATAATCTCTGATAATTTCATGATCTGAAGAAGGTGAATCACTATCGATCCTTTCTACCCTCGGTTTCCCGATATTTATTAGGGGAGTAGACTATATCTTTATCTATTTACATATAAATAGATATCTGGCGCTTCGAATGGTGACAAAATCCACTCTACACAGGGGCTATCCTGTTAGTCGTTGCACTACGTTTACACATAGCACAGGGTTGGCATACCTTTGTTTCACAACATGGGCTATAGCTTCCCCTGTTAGCCAACATAAAGTTGACACCTTTTTGTCATAAGTTCACCAGATGATAATTTATAGCATCGCTGCTATAAACGACCTAATCAAATTTTCTCTGCTTACACTTTAGGTATAATTCATATTTTCTCTTGAGTGGTAAATCTGTATCTACTGTTTGATATAAATGTGTCATTATTTTTTCAACAATAACATTTCCTCCATATCGAAGAGCATATACAGATTGCCCTTCGCGTTTTTGATAGGGTTTATTAAGATATGAAACCAGTTTTTCTTCAATGAAATAATTTTGAATAAATTCTATAATATCTAACGTTCCCATAAAATTAATGTTATAAAATGGGGATTTTGTATGATTTAAAAATATACTTCCATCTCCATCAAATAAACCTAAAATAAATGGAGCGTAAAATTGCTTTTCAATATTCGGTTTTTGTATTATATTTGTTTTATGTTCATATACTCCCTGATTTACCAAATCATCATATAATTTGTCACTAGAAATAATAAGCCTACAATATTCAGAGCCTATTTTATATCCATGGTTTACAGTATATGTATTAATTGGATAGGTAGACTTTAAACATCTATTTAATTTTTCTAGATGATCAATATCCTTGATTGACAAAGACATCCCGAATCTTTTGCCATTTGTGGATGATACGTATCCATCCGCATATATAAAGCCTAACCAATATGCTTTTTCTGCAGTGTCTATTCTTTCAAAATAATTAAAATCTGCAAAAAATCTTCTAGAATTTTCTTTATTGCTTCTAACGTATAAACCATATCTGTGAAAATTTTCTCTTAGTGTGTCAGGATTAAGATTAAACATCTTACCTAACTTTAATGTACTTATACCTTGCATGTAAATGTTATGATAATACTCCGTTTCTTCTTTGGTTATTATCATCGCCTCCTTAAAATTCAATCAGCTAAGGAGACTCTTTCTTCATTCATGAAACGTTCAAAGTTCAAATTGTATTTAACGCTGTCAACATCAGTAATCCCTAACAGATAACATATAACGCTACCTGATACAGATCCTCGACTCGGCCCGAATTTCACGCCCTTCTTCTTAACAGCTTTCTTATAATCGTTCTCCAGCAATAAGAAATCGATTGCCCCATTATGAATATAGGTTTTTAATTCTCGGTTTATTCTCTCCTTATATTCTTGAAAATTAGGCTTCTGCATTATGCCTTTCTCAACGCATCCTGCATAGATCTCTTTCTTTAAGAAATCCAGCCCATCTTCATAAAGCTTAGGATATTTGTAAGAGTAATCCAACTCAAACTCTTCAACCATATCTGCCATAACGTTGGTATTCTCAATGGCTTCTAAAACCACATCCATAGGTAAACTATTTTGCTGTCTATATGCTTCTACTAATTCATCATAAGATTTAAAGATTAAATCAAATTCGTCTTCTCCATCAAAATGAACCCCTTTACCTTTCTGATAAACTAATCTTGTTTCTGCGCTTAATTCATCTAAGGAATGTGTGTCTGTACCAGCAATTAACGGGATGCCATATTCCTGATACAGTGTGTAAAGATAGCGATTGTATTTGATTTGACTTTCGCAATTATGATGTTGAATTTCTAAGAAACAACGATGTTTGTTCTTAGTCAAAAACTCTAAGAACTTCTTATCAATATCTACCCCATAGGTAAATATTGATGAATCATCTACAACCTCAACAACATTCTTGTAACGCTCAGGATATTTGTTTAATACACCACCTAAGCACGCCGATGTAATAAGAATATTGTCTGAAGTGTTATATAATTCAGCAAACGAAATTCTAGGTTCATAATACTTATGATCATCATTAAACCCTAAAGAAGATAGCGTGTTTAGTTCCTGGACACCATCATAGTTTTTAGCAATCAACACAACATGGTAATTGTCTCTAATCCTATTACCTGACGGGCTTGTCATATTGCTTACATAAAACTCTTGAGCATGAATGTACTTCATTCCAGCTTTCTCAATGCTTACTTTTTTATGAACCCATTCAAATACAGATCCATGTTCAGCAAATGCAAAAGCCTTCATTCCGCATTCTTTAGCCTTTTCTACAAAATCATAATATTTGTTTACACTGTCAACATTGGTAACTCCATTACTCAAATCTGAATGACAATGATATATTACATAGTTATTCATCCGAATAGATCATTTAGCCAGTTGTCTGTAGCAGAAAATGATTTGGTTTCTACAACATCTGTCAATCCAGTATTCTTATTTACATCTTGTCTATGTAAATAGTCAGCTAATGGAGCAATCTTATCTACTGAGTAATCACAAATATTAAGATAATAGTAGCTTTGAGCTTTTAAACTTTCATCGTCATCCCAGAACAACTTATCATTCAAGGTTTCTTTATATTCTGCAGTTTTTTCTCTAATCTCTTTTACTGTTTCAGATAAATCATTGATCAGCATTGAGATAACATCCTCATTGACATCAATGTAAACATAACAATCATCGAATGAGAATTTAGACTTCACTTCGCCTGGTAAAGCATCAATAGAATTTGTGGCTGCCATTTCTACCAATGCAGAAGTTATGTCTGCTTCGTTATAACCCAACTTGTTCATCCACTTCTTCACATAAGAAGCAAGCTTTTCACCAATCTGACATCGCTCAATACGAGATACCTTTTCTTTCCCATTAAGCTGCGTAATAGTTACGTTGGTGTACTTTAAGAAGTTCCATGCACATTTTATTTTTGAACAAGGAATACCCTTCATCTGATGCACAGCCAAAGCATACAATAATAATTGCTTCCCTTTTTCCAACATATCCTTTTTGGAATACACTGTAGAAGTTTTCCAGTCAACGATGTTGACATTCCCCTCGTTATCAATAAACATAAAGTCAATATATCCTAAGAGAAATTCATCATCGACCTGAGCAATGATCTGTTGCTCCGTTCTAACTGGATAACCAATAGGCTTGTGATTATTGAAAAAATGAGTCAATGAGGTATGATATTTAGCTTTTAATTTATCATTTTTTTCATTGTCAGTACGATTAAACTTAATGTCTAACAACTCTACATCCATCTGCCAAAAATTCTCAAAATTTTCAACCATCTCACCATAAGGACATTCATTGTGATAAAATTTTTCGATTGTTTCATGAATTAAATTGCCTAAGATACCATATACATTAGGTGGCATATCGGGATCAACATGTTCCAAGTATCTCAAAAAATAAACATACTTTGAGGTGTGATATAAGTTGACTGCTGAGAAACTCCAAAGTTTATCAGCACCTAATTCAGCCATCAATTGTTTCCGTTGCTGGTAACTCATCCTAGCCACTTCTTTCACCTTCCCTCCATATATTTTCTAAACTTCAAATGCTCTAACTCATCGTATTGAATACGATTGTCAAACAGAAATTTATAAGTATTGTTATCAGCATCGGCTGGGCTATCCTTATCGCCTATGAGACCCCAGCGATCTAAGATATAACTTACTTTACGCTTCATATAAAACCTATCACACATCGCCCTTATTTCATTTATTGGAACATCTTTGTCTAAAGCAATTACTACTTCTTTAATATCCAATCCCAAAATGATTGAACATTGTTCACGAGACATAACATGCCCTTGTAAAGCAACACCTGTGTCATCTATTCGTGAATGACGCTTCAAAACACTTTTCTCAGCTTCAAACACTGTTACATATCCCTTGTTTGTGATAGATTTTTTGTTCTCGTACAAACCATAAAGGTTAATTGATTTAGGATAGCCATAAGTAATCAAATACTTCTTGATGCCTAATTCATCTGCATTAGGAAGGACAGTTCTCCTGTTATAACCTAACAATCTACCATTCTTCCAATACTTTAACGGAATGATAATCCGCTTTTGAAAAGCAGAATAACCAATGTCAAACTGATCTACTGTACGTTGAGTAATACCTTCTTTAAGCCACGAAGTATGAATGACTCCAACCTGGAATCCGTATGTATCATCTTCAAGATAATCTGGTTCATCTAGTTCGTAAGCAATTCCTGTTATTTTGTTAGCCTTCTTAAAGACGGCCAATGGATCAAATTTCTTTTGTGATTCATATGATTCCCATTTAATTCCCAATAGTTTATGAAGATATTTGCTCGCATCAGTTAATCTAAGTTTGTCATTGTTATTCATCACTTTTAAGTTATACAAAACAAGATTGATAATATCTGAGTTGTCTCCGATATTTCTTGTATAATCATTAACACGTAGGTATTCTTCGTTATAAACAGTGATAGCGGTAATGTTGTCACCATCAATGTTTGCAGCCGTATAATACCCACGATCATGATACTTGACGTGATGGCATTTGATATTTACCAATACTGTCTCAACAAGATTTTTCTCATAAATATATTTTTTTAGTTCTCTGAAATCCATTTAGAAATCTTGTGGAACATGGGTAATACCACGTTCAATTAATATATTTCTAGACAAATCATGTTCTACGACAATCTGGAAGTTTCCAGCAGATCCTTCTCTGTTCTTGACGATAAACACAATCTGATAGTTTTTATCGTCTTCTAGCATTACTAAATTTCCTTCCTGATCCCTTACTTCAAGTGCTCTCTTACCTGTGCTTTTCTCATCTTCAAACACTTTACGTATCATCAAACAAGTAGAAGCGGTATCGACCATATTCTTAGCTAAACCGATGTTGTCTTGCATATAGAATCTCTGTCTTGTGCTAGCTTTTGAAAGCTGAAATGTAATGGATATATGGACGTTTTTATTTGAAGATTTTACAAGATCAGAGATTTGTACAACATTTTGTTGCATTGTCAGCCAAACTGTTTCGTCAACCTGTTCAGCATCCAACTTAATGGTGTCCAACGCAAAATACTTAACACCTGCTGCCGAATACTTTCTAATAATTTTAAGCACCTTTGAAGTAAGATATTTTTTAAATGGTATAACTGTAATAATGTTGTTTTTTGTTTTGTCGACTATCCAATTAGCCGCTTCAACCAAGATATCTTTTGTCTCTTGAGTATAATTTCCATTGCGGACATCCTTTTTTGAAAGCTTTTTGTTTAAGATATTATTAGCGACAAATACTAACAATTCTCTTTGCCATCGGCTCAGGTCTTCCTCGTTAAGCATAATAACGATCCTTTCATCGTTAAAAATACAAGATGGAATCACAGCGTTTCTTAAGAAAGTTGACTTACCAACATTAGACAAACCGCCAATTAAAGTGACGTTCCCTAACAATTGGCCAGCTACTTCAGCACTCAGAATAGGCATATTATGATATGGTAGCCCTACAGCTTTTCCAGCGTCCAAGTCGTCAATCAAATCATAAATACCTTCTGAAATATCGTAAGCTTCATCTTCATTCTCAACACTCCCACTAAAGATACTATTGAGCATAGCTTCATATTCATCGTAGATTTCTTCATTTGTCATTTCAGTAAAATCAGATATACGATCATAAGCTGGAAACCCGCATTGAATCATTTCAAGAACCTTTGACCATTTATTTAGTTCCTTATAATATCCATCGAAATTTTCTTTCGTAACATACTTAAACGATTCACGTATGGTCTCCATACCGCCATACTCCATAACTTTATCTTTAAGTTTAGGATGCTTTTCTAGATAAATGCCTACAGAAACATCGTCAAACGATCTCATTCCTTCGACAAAGAATAAACGTCTTGCTATTTCAAAGAATATCTTCCAACAGCTTACATGGAAGCTATCAATAGACAATTTATAATCCTCAAACAGATCAGGATATTTATAAAGTAATGCTACAACATTGGCTTCTGCCGCCATCTTGTACTCCATCACTTTTTTCTTAGCAGCTAATTGATATTGTTCTAGCGATGTAGCTATACCAATCACCTACCTTTTAAAAACAAGATTTTTAATTTTAGAAGAAGGATCCTTAGTCCTTCGTTTATATGTTGCATGGCCAACATCAATATCAACGTTGTCCAGCATTCTTTTCTGCTTATTTATTTCCTGCATTCGTAAATACATATCGTTCAGATTGTTTTTGACGATAGCAAGAACATAATTAAATTTTGCATTTTCAGAATCAAAATCCTTTGTGTTGAGCGATCTGTTAATAGATTCTCTACAATACATGAATGTATAGAGGATAACTTTATAAGGATAATCAGCTTTATCCTCAACCTTTTTGTTCTCCATATACTTTCCAGACTTTAATCCCTTTAGGCGCAAAACAAAAGAAGGAGGCAAAGACTGTTTCTTGTCGTAGCCAAGAACGTCTTTGACGTACTCATAAAGTTCATCAAACTCCTGTTTTTCAGTTTCTTTACTCATACTAGCAACCTCCTAATATAGTCTATTCGTATTCCGCTAATTCACTAAGCAGCGCATTAATCTTTTCTAAAGGTAATGAACTATTAATTGATTTAATTTCTAACTTAGCCAATACGGATTTTAAGTGATTTAAGAAATCAACATCAGATTTGTGATCGTCAACAATTGCTTTAATCTTATTTACACCTTCAGCAACATCGCGTTTTGCTTTTTCTTTGGCTGTGTATTCAGCAATAGCCTGTTCACGTTTAACTTCCAATTTCTTTTCATTGGCAGCATCATTATCATAAGATTTGCCGCCACGTTCTTTTTCTTTTTTGATGGCTTCGACCATTGCTTCATAAACAGCCTGTTCGTTTAATGGAATCTTTTTATTGGTGATTTCTGCGAAGCGTGATTTACTGTCAATGGAATAATTATCGTCTCGGAACATAACGCACCGACTTTCTGACATGATTTTTCCACGCTCTTCCTCTTTTTTAGTAACAACATTTTTCTTTCCTGTTTTTTGCATCACGATATCTCTATCAATGAAGCAAACTCCAAGAAACGGAATCTTCGTTTTAATGTTGCCAAAATGACGATCCCCAACAGCTGCGGCAATTTGTGAATAATTGATTCCTGTGAAAACATCTTCTCGTTCTTTTCGTTTTGTATGACCAATTACAACAAAGTGAACACCTACCTTATTTAAAGCAAAAAGCTTTTCTAAAATAATTTCATCCACCTTATCTTCGCCAGCCATAAACCCACCAAAAGCGGCCTTGATGCTTGTTACACGCTTATCAGGATTCTCTCTGTTGTGCATAGCAATGACCTCAGGTTCGGCAATTTTGATAAGCTCATCATATGTGTCAATGACAACAACTTTAAGATTTGGATATTCAGTGGCTTTATTTGTCACGATATCATCAATAATATCCTCGAACCCACCAATTCCTTCTCCATCATCTTCGTTGTCATTTTCTAACATATTGTATAATTCAATTTCTTCATCACTTGGCGTCTCCCAAGAAACCGCCTTTACTGCATTAATACCTTCAATAGCTTCTTCGCCATTTTCTTTGCCGCATTCAATGAATAAATAGCCATCTTCGCCAAGATACTTTTCACACATTTTATAAACCAAAGTTGTTTTACCAATTCCCGATTCACCTAAATACATCTGGTTGTAAGCAAAGGGATCTACCCTTACTCGATTCTTCCTACCATAAGCCATATCTAATCACCTCTAACCAAATAATGCATTGATATCTTTGTTATCTTTCAAATCATCGATATCAAAAGGTAAATCATCATCAGAAATAACTGTTAAGGTATCGGTATTGGTATTATTTTTGAAGCTTTCCAAGTCAAACTGTAAATCTGTTTCCTTGTATTTACGTTCAGTCTTGCAAAGCACTAATTTCATTTGATTATCAACCAATGTGTTCTTTGTATGAGGATGTTCAACAACAAAGGCATCAACAGATCTTCCGCTAGTGACTTTGTTTAATTCTTCCTCTTCATTAAGCACTCCAATAGCGATCAACTGCTGAATATCCTGTGGTAAATCATCAATTGTGGCTGTAACAACCTTACCACCATTAAAGATTTGTCCGTCAAAAGTGATTTCAGTTACGTCTTTATTAACTTCAAACATCATTTTTAAAACTTCCTTAAGCTTTGGATTGTCTTTATTAAAATGATATTCAAAACCAACATTTAATGGTAAAACCTGTTTAACGGTTACATCATCATATTTATTTACATACTCTAATACTTTGGCATCGATATGCAGAATCCCCTGCTTCATGTCGCAGTTTTCCTTTTTCATAGAATATTTATCTAACAAATACGTCTGAGTAAATTTAGCATTAAACTTTGTCTCTTCATAATCAGATAATGAAATGTAGTTTAATACCTTTTTGCAGTTAGTCGAGCCGTTATATGGAGTATATTCTAACCGCCCCCTACAAAATACTGTATCGCCATTCTTTAAATGGTTGTGTAAGTATTCGATCACATCATAAGCATGCAAGAATCTCTTCTCAATTAGCTTACCGCTTTCATCACGTTCAACAGCAACACGAATGAGATTCATATAACCCACTCTTTCAACAGTATCAGGATCCAGTCTGTCATCCCAAGAAATGTCGAATTTGTCTGAGAAGTTATCTGTACCATCTTCGTTCTTTCCATGAACTCTAATGCTCATTGGGTTCTTAATATTGTACCCACCCATCATCTCAGCATTAATTGTTCCATTCTTACCACAATTAACGCTTAAGCTTAACTGGTTGTAAATGTAATTAGGGTTATTCTTACTTTTTTCATTTAACTTAAATGTATAGTTATTAATCATAACTTTGCCTGTTAATGAAAAAGTTTGAATTTGCCCCTTTTTTGTTAATTCCGTCATTATCCTTATTCTCCTTTTGCTCGTTTGATTACATTTTCTAGAAAATATAAATTTGTCGAGATACAGCCAAGTGGTGACTCCAGGTCAAGTTCAGCTTTACCCATAAAACCATTAATCTTGGATTTTTATGAAATTTAATCTTTAACCTTTTATCATTGATCCTTAAGTTTTAATGAGCTTTAATCTTTAAACTTTTAATCTTTGATCTTTAATCTTTAAAGTTAGATTGTTTCCCACTATTAATCAGATGGTGTTATATACTTTCTTCTCGCTAGTATATGTATTATGCTGAAACGATAGAGTGTTTCGTAGCCCAACAAATTTAAAAAAACAATCAATAGCTCTTAATCATTTACCTTGCTTTCAATATCAATGGTAGTAATTGCATTGGAAACTGATAATGCAGCATCGATATTGCTTACAAAGTTGTCAATTTCTTTAGATAAAACTTCAATTTCATTTTTCAGTTTGAGTGGATCAACAAGCATTTTTTGTCTGCTCGTGATATACTCTTCTCTCTCTTTCTTTAAATCAGGATTCGTTTTTAGCTCATTAGCAGATAAACCTTTGTAAGTTTCTGAAATAAACGTATCTGCTTTATCGTCTAACGTATCATTACTACGTTGAACAGTATTGCTAATGCTAACAAATTGAGAATTCATTTCCTTTAACAAATCCTCTTTAAAATCCATAATGTTATTTTTGATTGCTAAAGCCTCCAAAATTGTATACTCTGTGTTGCCAACTTTAATCAATGTCTTAGCATTTGACTCTTGAATTTTAGTTGTCAACTCAGCTAATAAAGCCATATCATCTTTTAAAGATTGATAATCCTGCTTCATGTTTGCTTCAACAGTTGAAATTGGTAAACCATTCAAAACTTTCGATGAAGCTACTTTTTGATTAATAAAAATAGCAGTGTTAATTTTCTGTGGAATTCTTTTCTTTAAAATCTTCATTTTGGCGAACGCCTGATGAATTGAGATTGTAGTTGTCATTAACATTTCCTCCTTTTAGAATGTCGTTTCATGTATCACGAGTACATTATACACTAAGCGACATATCAATACGAGCAAAAAGTCTAAGTAAAAATATTGCGTTTTTACTTGATTACATCAATGTTTTTAACGTTTTCATCGCATCTTCTACCAAATTATTTTTTGATTTATTTCCATCGAGATACACAAAGCGACATCTGTTCGTAGAATAAAGAAGCTCTTCATATCGACTTTGTAAATCTAGAAAATCATCTACACTTGACGGATCAAGAGAATCAGCTTGTCCTCTTTGCGTTTTTCTTTTTTTAAACTCGTCTGCACTAATGGATAAATATAAAATAATATCTGGATCAGGCATCTTATTTATTGAGTCTAAAAACTCATAGGAACATCCAGCCTTGTTCTGGTAAACATATGAACTAAGCTTATACCGATCACAAATGATATCTTGTCCATCCATTAATCTCGGTTCAATATAATCGTAATACAACACGTTTCTAGCAGCTGCAAACAAACTAGCGATAGCGAACGGATTGTCCTTGTTTGCTTTGTCTAGAATAGCGTCTTTGATGCTTTTAATCCTGAAGTCCTCAATAAAAGGATCGTAAAATGAAACAGCTCTACGTCCTTTCTTTCGTAACTCTTTTTCTAATAAATCGGAAAGAGTAGACTTCCCTGAATAATCTGCACCCTCTAAAACGATAAATAATCCTTTCTTAGTCTTCTTCATTTTTGAAAGCCTCCAAAGCCAGTCTGTATTTCAATAATTTTACACATTGCTTTACAAAGTATGTCGTGGTGATTTGCCCTACACCTCCTGGCACAGGCGTATAATAAATATGCGAATAACCATAATCATTAAACATTGGCACAGGATACAAATCGCCGCATAGTTTCCCATCAACATATGTAGTCCCCACATCAATAATAAGGCTAGTTTTACCAAAAACAAAATCATCAATACATAAATTATGAGGCACACCAGTGGCCAATACAACAATATCATAAGCTGACACTCTATCAGGAATACGCTTTGTATGACTATGCATCAATGTTACAGTAGCGTTTGCGCTTTCTAAAAGTCTTGCTAATGGTCTACCCACTAAGTTGCTTCTTCCTACGACAGCAATATTTTTCCCTGAAATCGAATCGACATTTTTTGTATAAAAATTCTGAATCAAATCATAAACACCCCATGCTGTACATGGAACAGCACAATTTGGCATAGTAATTGCATCTTTCCCTAAAGTATAAATTGCGCCGCCGTTTTCAAAAGACAAACCATCTAAGTCTTTATCGCTGTCAATGCAGTTGATCAACAATTGTTCATAATGTTTGTCTAGTCCTGTTGGAAGTTGAATGATTACTCCTAAACAATCATCTTTCTTTTGAATGTCACAAATCAAGCCATATACATGATCAAACAATCCAAGTTCACTATCTCCCCATTTAGAAGATACTCTAACAATCTCATGATCAATACCAACGTATCTAAGCTTCTTTGTTTTGTTTTTCACATAGGTATCACTTTCTTTGTTGTCTCCAACCATAATAATGTATACACGATAATTCTTCTTATTCTCAGGAAAGCTATCATATAGCTCTTTTGCTTCTTCTAGTTTCATAGAAGCAAAAGCTTTACAATCTACAGCGACTGGCCAATTCTTTTTTAATCTATCTGTTTCACTCATACATAACAACCTCCACTAGTCTGTAGCCTTAATTTGCTCAATGATACTAGATTTAACCAAATCATAAACAGCATCTTCCAGCTGCTTATATTTTTCATCTTTGAAACTTAAATCTAGTTCACCGCACGAACCTCTATAAGTTAAGTCTAGAACATAATCTTTAGCTTTAGTCATAATCGTTTTTACGTCTTTCTCTACGTAGTCTTTCCCATACAAACCAGGCGTACACTTTATAGACAACAGATAATCCCTTTCATTGACATCGTCAATATAAAGCGCTCTTTTAAAATCGCGTGGTTCATATCCTAACAACTGATTGCCAATAATATAAAGCATTCTTTCATAACGTTTGATATGGTGATAATCCTTGCTTGAATAGCCATACTTCTCTACTTCTTCGCCATAGTTAGTTGTAGTTTTGAACATATTCTTTTGCTTCTGATACATTGTTCCTAGCATTGCATTTAAGAATGCTTTCGGATTCATAAAAACAATATCTTCTTTCATAGAATCAATTTTTTTAAGAAATTTATCTTTGTATTCACAATAATTGTCAACACCGCAACAAGCTGAATACAATAATTCCAGATAAGAAGGATTAGCCTTTTTAAATAACTCAAGCATCAATCTGATATCTTTAACATCGATATGATCATCGTTATCCATCACAATTGTTTTTGAAACTGGCATTCTATTCCGTATCACATCTTCTAGGGAGGGCAACACAAAAGCTACTGTATCAACATCGCTTTTATATTCATACCCATCAGACTCTTTTACATCTAGATTGTAATTCATACTTCCATAGGGATAGATCGCTACAAAATCATAACTATTGTTTTGCAGATATTCTATTTTATCGAAAATGCTATCTAAATCCATTTAATCACCACCTTAAAACTTGCGCCCCTGTACTAATAAAGTAACCAGGTCCTCAATCTTCTTGTTTTGTTTTTCTACTTCTGTATTTACATTTTTTACTAATGTCTTTAAACCGTCATTTGTTTCTTCCAGATGCTTGATTGTCTGTTTATAAAAAGCAATTTCTCTTTCATTAGATGCGATAGTTTCTTGATAGGCTGATTTTTGCTCGTTGGCATTTGATGTGATAGCCTGCAATGCAGCTTGTTCTTCCTTAATCCTACCAAGTGTTTTTGAAGCAAACAAACTAGTTACCTCATCATCACCTAAATCCAACTTGTATAAAGTAATGACTTTTCTGTCTTTAGGATCCGTAATCACGACCCACTCATCTTTATAATAGTATTCATTCTTGCTATGTCCTTTAATATCACCTACGTAAATTAAATCGCCATAGCAAATTAGCTTATTGATTCTATCTTCAATATCCATCTTATGTTCATTAATAAATGCCCTAATGTCTGTAGCATTATCCCGATTCATCATGCGTTCTGCGAATCTTTCACACGCATGAGCAGTAATCATATATTTCTTAAAATATGTTGTAGTGTCTACTTCCATGTATTTATTTACCTCGCTTTCTTGACACATATAACAAGAATAAGATAGGATGACCTATCTTATTCAGCAGAAGTAGAAGGTGCAATCACGGAATCAGCACCTTGAACTGTAATCCATCCCCATTTTTGGCGTGCTTCAGCTTCTTTAAGACGAATCAATTCATCTGTAACAGATTCAGCTAAAACTCTGTTGGCATCCGCTTCGCCTTGTGCTTCAATAACTTTAGTCTCAGCTTCAATTTTAGCTTTCTCTTGATTTTGTTTTGCCGTCTCAGCTGCCTTCTTAGCTACCGCTTCATCGGAAATTGCTTTCTCAATTTCTTCTCCAGCGTCAATATCTTTGACAGTAATTGACTTTAAAGTAACACCTTCTGCTGCAAACTTCTCAACCAACAGTTCTTGAGTTTTGGCAACAAACTCATTTCTTTTCTCGCCAAGAATATCGATAACATTGTATTGCGTACATACCTGGTTTAAGGCTTCCTGAGTATAATTACCGATGATATTTGTATTTAAGTTATCCAATGTCTTATACCCCTGATATACCTTGAACGCATCAGCCTGGTTAATCTGATATTTCACATTCACATTTACCTTTACCCACTGAGCATCTTTTGTTTGAATTGAAACTTCTTCATCGGTTCTTTCCTGAACTGTTAAATCAAACATGTATACCTGATCAACGAATGGTGTAACTAAGTGAATACCCTCATTCAGAGTTTGTTCGCTTGTACCATAGATTTTAGAGTACTTAACACCTACGGCATTGGCTGGTACTGTAACTACAGCATTTACCAACAAAAATAAAGTTAGTGGAATTACTGCTAAGAACATCTTCTTATTGGGTTTAAATTCAACAGAATCAATCCCGTATTTATCCCCTTTAATTTTCAAAACCCCATGTACAATACAGGCTACAAAAAGAACGATCAACACTACACTAACTAATAATTTAAACATATTTCTCTCCTTTTACTTCTTTCTTCCATATATCTTCTAATTCTCTTAATGGCCTACTCTTCATATTCATATTACATCTGTTTTCTAATTCGCAAAGAGCAAACCAATATACTTTGAAATGTTCAAAGATATTCTTTAATTCTTTTAGGTTCTTATTTCTGCAACACCAACATGAAACCCTATCTAAGTATTCGTACAATTCATGCTCGCCTTCATACCAATAAAACCCTAAAGAATGACAATAGTTTAAGCAATCTTGTTCAGTCATTTTTAAATCTATCAAAGGAAGTAGTTTGCCTTCATTTTTCTTTAAACGATCAGGTTCATCGTAAGCAATACCTACATATTCAATATAATCAGTTCCATATTGCTGTTTAAGGTACCGCTTGATGATCGTTGTCTTCTTTGAAGTGAACCATCTACATCTTGCACCGCACCATTTATACCCATAACTACACGTGCCATCTTTATGATGTACTTCATGATCGAACATATAGTATAAAAAGTCTTTATCGGCTTTAAGCCTTGTAAACTTGATATTTCTATTAGCAAGATCATCTCTAACCTTACTCATCAAAGAATAGATACAAGAGAACTCCATTCCTGTATCAAAGAAAACTACTTCATCAACTGGATCATTTAATTCCAGAATCTTATACAACATGGCTAAACTGTCTTTGCCAAAACTAACACTTGCAATATAATTCATAATCAACCGAACTATCGTCTAGTCGGTCAACAAAACAATCGGGCTACGCTGATTATTAAGTGCTTAATTAGGCACACCCACTCGGAATTGTTTTACATATACATTCGCTAATTAAATCTGCATACAACCTAGTTTCACTAGGATAGATTATTCCTTTCTTAATTCTTTATAAAATCTTTCTCTCAATTCAATCAATGACCATGACTTAGTTTTCACTTTGCCATATTCATCCTTATAAATGTATTCCTCTCTATGATCTCGCAGCCAACCATAAAAAAGATTCATCTCGCTGTTATATAGCGCAGAAGTATGATTCGTATATCCATGTTTTAAAATGCCAGGAATTAAGCTACGCATACGCTTCCAACTACTATAATATGGTGTTTTAAGCTTCACCATAAAACCATTAGCTCCTTCAATAACATATCCTTCGATTCGATTTTCCCAATCTTCTTCTAGAATACTTCTATACCAGATGTCAAACTCTCTCCATGAATCGAATTTAGCATGACGCTTTTTAGGTTCTAATCCAAAAAGAGTTGCTAATTTATAAACAGTTTCATAAGATTCTTTCTTAAACTCAAACACATTATCAACAATGTCCAACAAAAAAACATGGTTATTTTCATACTTGATAATATGCGGATCATCAATCGGACAAACGCATTCACAAACCAGCGTCTGTTTATGATCCCTCAAATAATTAACCATGTGTTTGACATTCTCTTCTGAAATTGTTTGATATACTGTACGTTTAAATAAGTCTACATAATCTTTACCATTCTCTGCACAATCGGCAACTGATTTAGTGGCAAAGATTAAGTCCCCGTTATAATAAGAAATCAATCCTAAAAATCCATTTTCCTTTTGATATGCTACAGCTGGAAATGTAAGATTCTTTGGCAACATATCATATTTAGTTTCAGGTCTTTCATTGATTCTAAACCATTTATCGTAACTACGCAGAACGATATTATTTGTTGTGTTATCAATAAACAATCCTCTTGCTTTAACAGTTTGCTCATCCCACGCTCCTTGTTGAAAAGCTTCTCTTGAGAAATTGAACGATGAAATGTTCCCCATCTTCTTTTCTACGATGTATTTATTTTTTCTCAAAGATTCAATAATTTCACTATTCGTTTTAAATTCATCTTTTTGCTGGGTTGCTTTATCATCATCCGTTCTTTTATAATAGTTATTCTTAAATTCATATTCTTCAATACCATCCTGGCTAAAAACGACACTTCTTAAATTGCCGCCACCTTCAACATTGCCTTCTAAATTAAAACAATGTCTTGAATAATGAATTTTCCCACCATCTAAATTTCTATGACCACTTACTTGATAAAGATGATCATCATATTCAGAGTATACCCATTTTTCAAAAAGCATAGCAATTTGACCATAATCAGCATATTTCCCTACTCCATGGATCATCTGTTTAGTAGATGTAAAGATAAGATTGCGAAGCATTCCTGTCAAGCCTCCGTGAGTAGCAATAATTTTGCTATCACGATACTTTAAATACGCACACTGAGCAAATTTTCTTACTAATTTCTTGAGATCCTTCTTAGTAAACAAACCACAAGCGATTGCTTCGTCTAAATAAGGCTTGGTGTATTTAACAAAGTATGAGCGCATCTTATCATCTAAATCATAGGCATAAGCAAACAAATTAGATTCATGGTTGCCTTCCAATAAAATAACATTAGGCTTGTTATAAATACTTAATAAAAACTGAATCATACTAACATGTTGCAAGCCCCTATCTAAATAATCTCCAAGAAAAACGTATAATTCATCATCCTGTAATTCTAAGTTGGGAATTGCTTCTCTTAAAGGTTCTAGGCAGCTATGCAAATCTCCAAAGAAATGCACTTTCTTATAATGACTGACATCCATAGGGCGATATAAAACCTTTTCCTCAAACTGCTCAGGCTTGATAACGGTAATTCCAGATGGAATTTTTTGTGTAGCAAATCGTGCATACATGTTATCAATTGCCTGCTCAGGCACCCTTTTATACATTGGAAATCTATGTTCATTTCTTTCTTTACAAACATTAATTGGAACATCAGTCATGTCAATACAGTAGATTCTATACTTATACTTTTCAGCAAGATTAACATACCGCTTCATTTCACTCGTCTTAGAATTCGTAGCATCAATAACAGTAAACTCACCATTTTCCATACGTTTTTCTAAAATTGAAAGAAGCGTATTCCATACAAGCTTATCGTTTGTAAGATTAATTTCCTCTCCGCCATCAACACTTAATTGCGGTGATGAATACATCAATCGAATTTGATCAGCAGACAATACATAGTCTCCCAGGTCATGCTTCCTAATCCAGGTTGATTTACCTACACCAGGTGAGCCACGGAAAAGCAATAAAACTCTCATTTCAAAATCCCTCCTTTTAGTATCTCCAATCATCATATGGGATCCTAGCCCATCTTTTCTTATTCCAATATTTCCATTCAACCTTGCTACCTAAGCAACGCACTTCTATATCTTCGACTTTATCCATAGAAAAAATATAATCCTTAATTCTTTGAACTGTATTATCATCGACTTTATGTATAGCTTTCCATATATCTAGCTCTTTTTCAATCTGGCATTTAGACCAGTCTAGATAAGACATTTCAGATTGCCTTTTAAACTCTGCTTCTTCATCTTTTTGATGTTGAAGCGCATCTTCATAAGTTAGGTATATTTCATTGATTTTAAACGAATGATGATCAACAAACGGTCTTTCAAATGGGGTTTTCTTAACAAGCACATATCCTTCTTTGGTAATGTCTTCGTCAATATAAGCATAATGATCGTAGCTCTCTTGTACAAGATAACCCCTTTCTATGGCTTCTTTGATTCTTTCTTTATCTGATATGGAGGTATTCTTTAAAAATGTCTCCATTTCTTCAGGATATTTATCAAAAGAATATTCGTATAGCCGTGTATCATAACTCCAACCTTTTGGCAGCTTCTTACGTTTTTGCTCGTTGTTATCAAAGTCGGAAATTAAAACACCATTAACCCTTTTATTAATTGGTTTAGTATAGAAATTAACCCATACACCATCTGTATATACTGTATCAATAATTACAAATAAAATGCGTTTTGGAAGATAAGTGTATTCTAACCCTAACCTTGTAACAATATAAATAACGTCTCCGGGCTTGAGTTTCTTATAGTCCTCATCCTTAATCATTCTTAGCTTGCTCCTTGACGTCCTGGAACATCGTTTTGATATCTTCACAAATAGGCTTTCTAATTGTTGAAGTGCTATTTACAGCATATTGTCCTTCAACAGCATCAATATACATTGAACACGTTCCTTCATCACCTTGATAGTATAGATCCCATAATTTTTTTGGAACATACGCTTTGACGTTTAGCTGTTCTAAGGCCAAGTTATCAAAACTAACTGCAACAAAAGGACTATGTTTTCCCAACAACCAACTCATGCTTAGCCTTAACTCTTCGATATTTTCTTCGATTGTATCGTGCTTTTCTCCATATAAGATATTTCCACGTCTAAAAGTCTTATAACCTAAAATAAGCAACTTTGGTTTATGCGTTACCTGTTGTAGATACATCAGATCTACAGATCTGATCAATCCAGCAATCACATGAATAACTACGTTGTCAAGCCTGTTTAATAACCCAAACAGCTTATCATCTTCATGGGAATAAGAAACACCGATACCATGGATCAACCCATCTTCTTGATATCTTTTGATTGTTTCAAAGTTCTCAAGTAATTCATCCTGATGAAATGTCACATTAGCAAACAATCCTAAAGCTTTAATGAGATGCAACAACTCTTCAAAATACGGATAACATGTTACACTTCCACCACCAATGGCCACTTCTTTACCAGATCCCCAACTTTCTAAAAACTTAAAACTAGAAAACTGGGCATGTTTACCATAAGGGGTTGAATCCTCGTGACACATCGCACATCCCTTGTTACATCTGTTAGTTACCTTTAAATCAATGCTCAATGGCACTTCAAAATCAAACTCATCATCTTCAGTATTAATGATTCTTGTGCCGTCTGCAAACAAAGAAACCATTGCATTCCCATTTTTATAATGAGCAATCATGCCCTTCATAATAACCACCACCTTATACGATCATTTAACCATTAACCATCACGCCCATATCTTCCAAAAGCAACAACTTTCTCGCCACTTTTCGTTGTAAATGATTGGCTAAATATGTCATAATATGTACCTTCATAAAAAGTATCAGCATCTTGTAAGTCATCAATATTTTTCGCCGCCCATTTTAAAACAGCTTTTTTATCTTTAATATCAATGCTTGATTTAGTAAATTGATCTTTGTAATAATCATCTGACTTAATAAAGTCTGTAATATCATCATAACTGAACAATTCCTCATCCCACGTATTTACCAACATTTCACCATCTTCAAATTTTTGGAACTCTTCACCTGTACACATAATCATAGTATGTGTGCTACTACTATTTGTCTCAAACACACCTTTACGAACAATTGTTTTCATTTTCTTTCCCTCCTGATTTTAAGATATCTATTAAATAAAAACTTACTTTCATAAGTCTTTATTCCTTAATGAATAAAACCCCATTTCATACGCTCTTATAAATTCAAGCACTATTCTATGTCGATAAACGTCATACAGATCCATATTGTGCTTGCTAGCGTATGAGAAGCACCAATCCTCAAGATACTCAATCAATCCAATTGATGCTTCACTCAATCTAACGTCTTGCATTCTTGGCAACTCCACGCTTCTTTGAATAAAAGATTGAAACGTCATAAGGACGTTGAGTGCCAACGCTGATCATTAGGTTTTGAAACCCATACTTTTCTTTATCTTCTTTGGTGAAAGCAGCGTCAATATCTTCAAACATTGATCTGCTATAATCATAAGCGTCTTCAAATTTATCAAACGACTCGCATTTGATTTCCCAAAGATTGCGCTTCTTCTTGAAGTTCTCTTTAATCTTTTTGATTTGTTCCTGACTTGCCATAATTTCTAACTCCTTTCAACAATGCTTCGGTTTAATTAAGCTGCTTAACAAGTTTCTTTAATGTCTCATCGCCTAAATAAGTCATTATAATGTTTACAGCCGTTTCAGCACACATATCTTCTCCATCTTTTTTAGCTTCTGATATCATATCTAATGCTATTTTTGATAGCAACTCAGAACATAGATCAAAGAAGTCTTCGTTAGTAACGTCTAAATTTTCTTCATAGATTTCTTCCATTGTTTTGTCCTCCTAATAATGATTGAATATTAAACCTCCCTCTCAATCAATGGCAAAACACCATCTGCTTTAAGAGTTTCATAAATGAATAATCTCTCCTTTTGTGTCCAATACAAATAAGGTTGAGCATGATTCACTCCATCAATATCCTTATAAGTATAAGTTCTTATGCTCGCATATCCTTTGTCTGCGTGTTTTTGATACAATAGCCAAGTTTTACCTAACTTATATTGGATGCCTTTATCGTGTTACCTCTTTCATTTCTCTGAAGCATTGAAATTTCCTTAGCCATATCCAAAGAGATTTCATAATCTGTACTAAGTCTACCACCTAATGGGTTTTGGACTTTTTTGTCCATAACCTCTCTATAATCAATGTTTTCATCAAAACCATATTCTGCTATACGTTTAAACCATTTTTTAAACGATGTTTCGACCTTTAAATGTTTATATACTTCTTTAGCCGACATAGTGATTCTATTAGCCTCGTAACCAACCTTAAATAATTCTGCTAAATCAGCGCCCATCAATATCATCCCTCCAATCTGCACCAGACATTGACCATGTAAGACCTTCCCAAATATTTGTTCTTATTTCATCCATATACATATCTAAAACTTGATCAACAATTTTTGCATCCATGTTAGGTAAAGTACTCAACGTATCTTCGACCATTTTAGACATTTCACCACAAAGTATTTGAATATACTTTTTAGCATTGAGTTTTTCACGCAACGCATTTAGTACTAACAGTTCGTTTTCTTTCATTGTTTCTTCCTCCTATTCAAATAATTCTTGAGCAGTTTCCAGTAGAATTTTAGACAAACCTAAATCTTCTACAAAGTAATGAATCTTATTTTTACTTCCCGTTCGCTTATAAATGTTAAACTCGTTTATCAAATCTCTGCCTAACTTCTGACTAACAACATCATATAACAAGCCATACCCACCACGATAATATTGTCGAGTCCTATCGTTAGAAGAACTTTTATCGATGATGGCTTTAATCAGCCTAAGCCGCTTTGAATCATCGATACGTTCAGCAACGTTTTTATTTGTTTTCGTTTCTATATGAGAAACGTCAACTTCTTTTAAAAGGTCTACTGCATTTTTAATTGATGAGGTTTCATCTTCTACCTTATTAATATAATAGCTTCTCGTTTCATTAAAAGCCATGAGTCGCTCATTCATCAATTTCAAATGATTGTTAATATCTAACAATGCATTAGTAAGCTTTTGATTACTATTAAGATATTGTAAAGCAATCTCTTTCCATTCTTCAGCATCATCTGATACGTCAACAGCCTTACTCATATCCTGAACTCGATAGTTGCCTTCTTTAACAGCAAAGTAGAATTCATGAAGAACTTTAAACCATTGCCATGCACGATCTGTATTTATTGATTTACAATGAATACTAGCTCCTAACTCTGTCCAAAGGTACAATGAATTGCGATTGTTTAAGTTCGGACAATTTGGTCGTAGTTCTTTAAATTTTTTAAATTCTTCGCCTGTCAAGCGGTAAAAATCAATTCCAATTTGAAATTTATTTTTATTTCGCCTGTAATTCCTAAGAATGTTTTCTGCAGAACAATCGTATGCTCTAGCTAAGTCTTCTGTCATAAGAACTGGTCTGCCATTATATTCAATTTTAGCAAATTTGACTCCATTTATAAGATTGACACCACTGCCTACCTTATTATCAAAGATTTCTTGAGCTCGATACCATACATCAGCGGCTTCTTTCGTGTGAATAGATTTAGCACACAAACGAGCTCCTTCTGAAGTCCAAAGATATAACTTACTAATGTTATTAGAAAGTAATGAAGACCCACCGAGCGTCATTTTAAACGATTTAAGCTTGTTGCCACATAAACAATAATAATCTGTTCCCTCAACATACTCATGTAAATTATTTTTAAAGTTACTTGAAATATTTTCGGGCTTGGTTCTCAACATCTTAGCCAACTCTTTAGTTGTAACAACTCGTTCGCCATTGTATTCTAAGAATTGAATATTTGATGAATCAACCTTAACAACATCAGCCACAGCCACTTCGTTCTTTTTAGATTCAGCCTCAACATTAACTGCTTCCTCAGCCTGCTGCTTCTTAGTGCTTCGCAAAAAGCTAAGCAACTTTCTTGATCCAGTACGAGTCCACAAATACAGCTTTCTGGTTGTTTCAATCTTCTCAGGCATTTCATTGCCGTGTTCATCAAAGAACGATCTGAGATCATGACCAGATAATACAATGAAGTCTTTCCCTTCAACAAAGTCTTTCTTGTGTCTTGTAAATGACACCCTCAACGTTTCTACTGAAGTCTTAGCCGTAATCGCAATCTGACCATAAGTTAAAACCTTGTTACCATTAAAATCTAACAATTTGACATCCATTTTAATTCCTCCTTTTCTTTGACGTAATGTCGTTTTACGTATATCTATCTATATGATACACGAAACAACATTGCAATGCGAGCAAAAAAGGCAATCCAATTTATTGCATATTTTCTTGATTTAACCAACTAAAATAGGTTTTTTCTCTGTCTTTGTTGGAAATTTTTTCATATTCTTTACACCCAAAACGTAACGCAGAGTCATATTTATCAACCAGTTTTTCGTACTCATTAATGATATCACGTATAGCGTCCTGATTACTCTGTTCTCTCCCCTTATTATATATGTCTTCTAATTCGTTCCCTGTTTTAGCATGAGATACACCATACAACCAACCAATCAAAGCTGCGCCAACAACCACAACTACATAAGCTAACGTCATTAAACATCGCCTTCTTTCCAAATCACATAAGCAGATGCGATCATAAAAACTGAACAGATTAAACCCATCATGACCACTACATACTTCAATAAATCTAGTACATCTTTAGAGTCTTGAAAACACGACATAAGAATAAGGCTGTAGGATTGATCTACTAGATTCAATCCAAATACAGTCATTCCAACAACAAGCAATCCCATTAAAACCATGCATAACCCCATTAGCTTTGTTTGTTTATTCATTCTCCAACACTCCCTTATCATTTGGAACTAAGAATACATTGTACTTAACATCTGTACCTTGACCTGAAATATAAAGCAGATCATCAGACACTCTATTTAACTTGGCTTTTTTCATGTTGCTGTTCTTGAAAGCTCTCAAAACATGATCTAAATCAATATCATCCATTGTCATAAAACAAGGAATATCACTATAATCAATACAGCACATTTTAAGCACTTTATAATATTTGCCATATTCTTTAAGCACATCAATGCTTGCTCCAGCTTCAATTAATTCATCATGAAAATATAAGTCCAATTTTAAGCCCATCTTAAACACCCTTTCTGTATACAATAAAAAAAAGAACGACTTTTAATCGTTCTTCCATTTCTTCAAATCGCTTGCTAGATAATATATACTTCCTTTATATCTCGTTTTTAATGAAGCAAAATTTATGAATCCTGCTTCTATTGCAAGCTCTTTATATCTATCATCTATTTCATTATATCTACCATCAAGTAAAATATCATTTTTAATATCTAACCCTTGTTTCATTGCTAGATATATAAATTTATTTAATCTGTACGATAAAATCATCGTTCGATTAGAATAATTCTTAATGCCAAATTGCCTTAGCTGCCTTCTAACAGTTCTATCACAATACTGTAAGAAAAAATGATTATCATCCTTTTTTGGCAACAACGGCCTCTTTATAATCGCTTCCTCCATTCCTTTCAAACTGATCCTAGATTGCTGGTACTCCATATCTTTCAGATTTGCTACACGCTCTAGTACATATCGATATTGTTTTAGCGGATTGTAGACTAATGAATCAAAGTCATTTAAAGTAAATTCACACACATTATCTGGCTCAACACCTGAATTAAACAATATGAATAGTGCAAAAATATAATAATCTCTGTCGGTACTACTCTTCTCAGACATAGTTTTAACCGCTTCCATCAATGTAGTTATAGAAACATAATCAAGAGATAATGGCTTAACAAGACCTCTATAGACATCTAAACTAGCTGAAGCCATAGCAGCTTTAGCTTGAATATCTGCATACAAGTATTTTAGTTTTTCCATATTATCAGAACTGCCATACTTTTTAAGAAAGGAAAATAATTCGCCCTCATCCCAATCCAGCAACTTTTTGCCAGTACTTTTTTCATATTGTTTAATGACTTTAATTAAGTTTTCCATGAAACCCACCTCGTTTCAATATTACCATAGAATAGCCATTATTTCAAACGACTATTCTAACATATTGATATCCATGACTCCAGCTTTATCTTCAACTTCCGCATCAGAGGTTACATAGTATGACATTGTAATATTGATATCGCTATGCCTCATCTGCCGTTGAACAAAAGCAATGTCGTGTGTTTTTTGATAAAGCTGAGATCCATAGAAATGACGTAACATATGCGGTGTGATTTTTCCATCGCTATATTTTCTCAAGAAATAGGCAACTGATACCTCTTTGATACGTGCCTTCTTTGACTGTTCTAAGAATAACGCTCTTTTAGCGTCTTCATCAACAGTCATTGTCTTGTAATATTGTTGAAGCTCCAACCATTCTTTTAAACGTGCGGCAACAATATTGTTTAAATATACTGTATCATATTCTTCTTCAGTATACTTGCCTTTACCGAGAACCCTGATAAAAGGACGTTGCACATCTAAAACAACATCATCTTCATTCAGGTTTACAAGCTCACTACAACGAATCCCTGTATTGATGAAGAGCATCACAATTGTTTCATTTCTTAAGGCAACATATTCATTCTTAGCATTTGTAACAATACTCTGTAGTAAATTGTTAACTGCTTCTACGCTTGGAAGCTTCACCGCTTTAACTTTGCGATTGTTTACAGCAAACTTCTTCTTAGACATAGCACTAATGTAATTTGTACTAATCTTGTTGTTCTTAAACAGATAGTTAAAAAAGGATCTGATTACTTTGATACGATTATTAATCGTTGAGTTCTTTAACGCAGATCTACGCATCTGTTCAAAGTAACGTGTGAATTGGACGGACTCAATCTTTTCTAAGTCTTCCAATGTGATGTTGTACCAAGCATTAGTTACTACCAGCTTCTGATCCATTAACCATTCCATAAAGCTCTTAAGAAGATTAAATACATTATTCTTTGCCGTCTCAGAAGTATAGTTATTCGTTAAATAATCGATGATATAACTTGGGGTATGCAAAGCAGCCATCTTATTATCTAACCATTCAGCTTTTTGCACCATTCTAATTTCCTTTTCTGTCATAATTCATTCCTCCTGTTCCTCACTTACATTATACACTACGTGGTGTATAGTGTCAATGTAAGAATAATAAAAAAGAGTTGATTTTTTCAACTCTTTTCATCCGCATGCGATTCTTTTTTCATTTGTTCTCTAATCAATGATTTAACATATGTAGAGAACGCACCCTTCGATTCAAGAAATCTGATCATATCCGATTCAGTATTCTTGTTAAAGGTCATCTCTTTCCTAATTGTATACTTCAGTTTGTACTCTTTATCATATTTAAGTTTACTTTTATAAGCTGGCAATGGAATCACTCCTTTACCAACATTATATAATAAACTTCATTCATCTTCAATAACAACGCAACCCGATAAGACATCATGATTCGTAAGCCAGCTAATCAAAGCAAATTCAGATTGCACACCGATTCGTTTCATTAATTCACTTTTGCCAATACGTTCAATAATAATAGTGTAATCACTTTGATCTAGTAATAAAAACATTTTTTCCTGTTTCTTTGGTCGTCCTAACTTTGATTTCTTTTGTGGCATCGCAATCATCCTCCTTTGATATGTCACAACAATTGAAATTCATATCTAGTGTAAATAACATTTCTATGATTATCTTCTCGCTTATTAAAATGACAAATACATTTGTTTTTTGTCTTGTATATATCAAGCTTATCAACATTTAATACACAAATAAAAAAACCTTTATTCAATTCTTCCTGAATAAAGGCAAATCTAATGCTTGAAGGACGTTGATTCCCATGACTTGGTTTTCTAACAACATACAAAAGACCTATTTCACCAACTAAATCATTATCAACTGGATTTGCTTTATAGACATTAACAAGCTTTGCTTTAACTCCATTATAATAAACCCTATTTTCTTTGTCGCTCCACCCAAGATCTTGCAAGCTCCATGTCACTTTGAAGCCCTCTCAATCATCTGGTCTAGCGTTTCAACATACTTACTCTTCAATGCTTGATTGTTGCAATTAGAAATAAAAGCAAGCATGCTAATTGTCCCTAATCCTTTTTGCGCCATGTATTCTTTCTTTAATGAATTTAAACTAATTCCTTTCCCACGTAAGCAATCATATGAATTCTTAATGTTCACCATAAATGGCTTAGCATTTAATGAAGATAAAGTAGAAATCTTGCTTCTTACCAGGTTAGCGAATTTCTCATTCTCAATTTTTTCCGTAATCAATCTTCTATTGGTATCAGTATTAGCAGAAGATTCGTCTTGCTCGCTGTTCTTGATTTCTGGCTGTTCTACTTTAATAGTCTGAGTATGGCCTGATTCACCAGATAAAGCAATCATTTTATCAATCATGGCTACTTGCTTATCAACCACCTTGCTCAAGTTATTTACAGAATCTAATAAGCTATCAACCATATCACGATCTACGTAGTTTCTATTAGGTTTACGCTTATTCTCATAGCGGCTGGCATCGTAACGTTTCTTATTAGGAAGCAGATCGTGCTTTACTCTGAAATAAACTTCTTCAATATAATCGAACTGCTTCCATGCTTCATCAGTATCAAGGATCTTAGCATGACGATTTGCGCCACGTTCTGTATAAAGAATTAGATTTCTGATTTTTTGGATATTCCCAAATTGGTTTTGTTGATTGCACAAACCACTTTGTGAATCAATATTATTTATGCACAACATATCTTGCTTCTGTTCATCATTACGTTTATTATTGTAAGACTTATAAAAACTATCAAAGAAAGCTTTCAAATCTTCGCCTTCTAAATTATAATAATCTCTACCTTCAACAAATCTATCTTTATTATGCGCAAAATTATTTCTAATGCCATTAGCTGTCGTTCCAAATACCTCAGCCAACTGCTTTGTTGTCATAACTCTCTGATCTGCATACTCAACAACCGTTAAATTTAATTTTCTGTTTTCCATTTTTCTGTTCTCCCTTTCTTAATCCTCATAACTTCCAAAATTAATACAATCTGAATAAATACCAACACTTCTATGATCTCCATAATGTTTAATCAAATATCTCTGAATGTATTTACACATTTCATACAGCTTTTTATCAAACGTCTCTGTTTTATAGAGCAACGAAGCTTCATTTCCATTTGCCATATGCTTACTCTGTTCATAAAAATTGTTTCCCTGATCTTCAATAATAGTTAAAAACTCATCGTCTAAACTTAACAATGCAGAATCACTGCCTGAATCTCCCATCACAATTAACTCGACTTTATTTTCTTTTTCACCAAAAGTAACAATCTCATTTATAATATATGGGATGTTCTCGGTCGGCACATTTCCTAATTTGTTTACAATCTCTGTCAATTTATCAATTTCTCTTTCGATTTGCTCAATCTTATTCATAATAGACCTCCGATTCTATATATTTTCTAACCATCCTATGATAAAATGTGAACAAGAGGTTAGAAAAATGTTAAAAAACAAAGTACGTACTAAAACAACACGCGTTACAAATCATGGTATGAATCATAAAAGAGTTGCTACATCAATTAAAATTGGCAACAAATCAATACCGATTCATACGACTATTAAGACTAAATAAGCAAGCGTTGCTTGCTTATTTTTTACTTTTGTCTTCAATTTCAATATTGTATTCATCTATCTTTACAATAACAGATCCCAAAGAATGGACTTTTAAATAATCCTGTAGTAATTTGCACAGTTTTACCAATTTAGGATCATACCATCCGTTAACAAACGAATAATTAGCAATTTCATCGCTTAACCTTGTACATTCATAATCAACTGCTTCATCATCTGAATCATCATCCGTTATGCTTTCTGAATATTCAACACATTTATTTTTATCATGAGAATTGATAAATAATTCAATCTCATCTGATTCTTCCCCGAAAATAACACTATGGTAAATGTCTAACATTCCTGGATAACGTTCATTTAATTTGTTTATAGCCTCTGTTAATTCAGCCAGCTTGCATTCAACTCTTTCTAAATCGTTCATTTTTGCTCCCTCTTTTTCTTAATTTCTATCCAAAAAACGCAACAACTGCTGCAAATACAACAACACCGATATCAAATACAATCAGCATATTTATTAAAATATCGTTTGTTTTTTCTTGTTTTTTTACTTTTTTCTTTAATTTTTTCAAAGAAAATGACAATTCGTCAAAATCAAACTTGAGTTGATTGTATTTAATCATTAACTGTTCGTACTCTTCAGAACGGCTAAGGATCCGCTGTTCTTGATTTTCAACTTCCTTATTTTCTAATTCAATTGCTTTATTTAAATCCATTTTAGATACCTCCATTATGCTTTCATCTCAGCCCTTAATACAACTACATCTTCTATGTCGACAACTAGACAGCACATAGGATCATAATTGCTTGTGAGCCATTCTTGCAATGGTTTTGCAAGCATTTTTAATTCATCCATTTTCTTTTTCGTGACTTCAATATCTTTTTTATTAACATCTATATAATAGGTTTCTTCCATTTTAGATACCTCCATTAATTAAAATATATCCAACAGCAAACACAACAATAACTAGCAAAACAATCGCCGTTGTTATCATGACAAAGATCGTATTTTCATGCTGTTCAACTTTTTCATCGATATCGTTTATTTCTGCTGCATGCTTATCTAATACTTCATCTGAATAAATCATTAAGCGATGCATAATCTCGATCTGAGCTGACATGATCCTACATTTATTATCAACGTCATTCAGGTCATTATTAAACAATTCTAGCATGTCTTCCAGATACCCGATTGATTCATTAAAAGCCTCATTGATTACCTGCTGTTCACTTATCATAACGTTTATTGCGTTGGGTTCTCCTGGCGTTCCAGTTTCAATAAATTTAACTTCTTTTTCTTCCATTTCTCATCAATCCTTTCTAAATAAAAAACAGAAAGCATGAAACCACTTTCTGTTCAATAATGTTGATTTATATGTTAAAATGTCTTTAAGAGGTGAATCAAATTATGTCATACTACAAACGTAAAAGACAAAGCAGAATTAAACGAGGGCATTTAGCATACCGCGGATTAAAAGAACGAACTAAGCCACGATATACTATATCTAGAATTTATCATGCAGAAAAAGAAATTAGCGAATTACTTAATATAGATAAATCGTTAGTTAAAGTAAGACCTACTTCATCTGGCATAAAAATTAAGATTCCTGCATCAATAAATGTTGATCAAAATCTTGAATCAGCAATCATAGACAAAGCTCGTTCACTCATGAATGGCACCACATTTCACAATGTAACCCACGATACAATTAATGACGAACACGTTCTAAATTTTAAACTATTAGACGTAAAAAAACCAAAAGGAGTCCCACGACCAAAATAATGTTAACTACTTTCCTCTTCATCCTCAACGGGGGTTGGAATGAAGAGGATTTTTAATCCTTTATCTGCATTAATGTAAATTTCAGATCCTTCATTAATATATGAATGCCTAATACCTTCTTCGTAACTCCACGGCTCTAAATGTTCATATGGTATTATTGCAAAATCAAAATAGTTGCCTTCCCCACCATTCTCACCTAAGCCTCCATGTGCTAATAGTTCATTAGTCTTTAAATCATACACATATACTGCAATCGGTTGAGCTTTATCGGCCAAAGAACTCCAAACATCAGATTTGCCAACAAAAGGACTTAAACCTGCTTTTTCTCTACGCTTATTGACATACTTATACAACATATTAAATAGTCTAGGATAAATCCATATTGCCAAAACAATTGAAAATAAGACACCTAATCCAATGGATACCAAATAATCAGGAGAGACATAAATATATAACGCATATACAATCAATACGTTTATAACTCCAAAAAATATATACCAATTCTTTTTATCATCGCTTTTTTCATTAGTGAAAAAACTAGTCCCCATTCTGTTCAGTACAAAATAAGTAAAATACCCAATCACACCGCTTGTCGATAAAGGTAAAACAAGCTGAATAATAAACTGTTCTAAAGTCATTTTAACACCATCCTTTTAATATATCTGTTCATTATGTTACCTTATTGTGGTAAAATATAACAAAGAGGTGAAATCATATCATGAACGAGAATAAAAACAAAGACCAAAAGAAACCTGCTCCTACTCCAAAGAAATCAACTAAAAAAGATTATTATGAAACAAGAAGAGAAACTTCTGTTAAACCAGCAAAGCCAAAATAAGGCTTGTTGGTTTTTTATTTGTCTTGTTCATCTTCGCTATTTGGGAAAACAAACACTTCTATGTTCTTATCTACGTTTACATACGATCTTACCCCATCATTCGATACAACGTGATCTCTAACTTCTGCATAGCTCCATGGATCCAACTCAGGAAATGGATACAACTCAAAATCCATATCGCTATCTTCTTCATTGTCTGCCACAAAACTGCCGTATGTCAATAGTTTATGCGTTCGCAAATCATAAACATACATCGTCATACCATTTTTCTTATCAACAATAGCAGACCATACAGATCCACCTGGCGTTAGCTTTGCCAACCCTTGCTTTTTTCTAAAAAGGTTACATATCCCTTTTACAACATAAGAAAAGAATAATGGATATCCAATAAACGCGAGAATCAATCCTATACTTAATCCAACCAAGATAGATTGAGGATAATCGTTAAAGAAATACACATAACACAAATAAACAGAAAGCAAGTTTACACATCCAAAGAAAATTTGCCACGCTTTCTTATCTGATTTGTTCTGATGATCAAAGAAAATGATCTTCATATTGTTCAATATAAAATAAGTAAAATAACCTAAAACACCGCTTGTTGTTAGCGATATAGCTCCATTAATTACAATTGCCCATACATCCATTTTAAATCACCGCCTATAATAATTCATATCTTATTCCGTCATATAAATAATACCCCATCACATTTAAATCGTAAAGCATTTGATATCATTTTGAACGGACAAACAAATCTAATGAATACTGTTCATGCATTAGATCGCACATGTTCTTACAGTCCTCTTGCCCGTCAATGTCCTTTATAGCCTGCTGCCTTACGAGATGTTTAGCTTTCTCATAATCTGTATAAAAAAAGCCATTCTTACGAATGACCTTAAATCGCCTGTTCTCTAATCCGCGCTTTGATTTTGCCAAAATGTTTTCCATTTTGAATAGGCAACGCTCAGCTTCTTCTGCATAATTGGCACCCATACATGTACACCTCCATTAATAAACGCCTGACTTGCTTTTGTTTCTGTTCTTGATTTTTCAGATTCAAGAAGCTTTTCTTGATATTTTTTTGTCTCTTGTTTGATTTCCAACTCTTTCTTCGTATAAAATTTTCCATCTTTATAAATATCTGCATCCTTTCGTACGATAACAAAAGGAGCCGCTAAAACTATTTTCCATACTCCAGACAAAAGGATGATGGCTAATACTCCCACAATAAAATGGATCATTTGTACCACCTCACAAACTGCTAATTCTTTGAAAGAACACTTTCTGTTCGCCAAAATAAACAAAATATGTGCCTTCCAGCCATTCCTGGACGGCTGTTCCATAATCAGTGGAACAAATACCCCACCTACCCACAATATCACATGAACGATAAACTCCAGGTACTGGCTTGTACTCATCGTCTTCCATAATAAATACATCGGTAATTCCGTCACCGAAACCATTGGGAATCAGGACATGGTTCTTTCCATCTTCTGATAGCAGCTTAACGCTTGCCACCTCAGAAATAACATGTAATGTTTTCATTCTTCTGTTCATCCTCTCTGTTCTTTAATATGCGATCGACAAATTGCCGTTAGTGTTCCAATATTCCCCACCAACGCCATGATGTCCAAAGGTAATTTGTTGGCCATTAATCACATAACCCCAATCATATGTATTATCAGGATAATGTTCATCATAACCGCTCCATTCTTCGTAGCGGTTTTCAATAATACCCATGATATAATCTTCAATATTTCTGTATTCATCTAAATCAATAGATTCATCGATATCATCATAGAAATTATATGTGACAACATTAATTATATCAACATCGGTCAAATCCTGCTGATCTTTGTCCAGAATTTCATAGATAGTATTTAAGTTCATAGTAATCCTCCTCATCTGTTCTCATTATATCATCAAATCACCTCAAACGATAGCTTATTTAAGCTATTGTTCAGCATTTCTACAAATAACATAATCAGCAGCGCTAATCCTGCCGTCATTGTTCTTGTCTAAAATTTCTACTGCTTCAGGGGTTAAACTTACTTCGCCCATGATATAAGATTTGATTAAATCTGCTTTGCTGTTCAATGATACTTCAACATTGCTTACCATCAAAAAGGCTGTAACTACTGATAGCACAGCTTTAATTAATTTGCTGATCATCTTCATCATCCTTTTCTAACTCGTTAGGGTCTTCATCTTTCCAAAAACAAGTACGAAAACCGCCTTTTGTATTAAACCATACGTTGTAGCGTGGTAATTCTAATAAGATAACCCATTTCTTCATGTTTAATATTCCCCCTCTTCCCATTCAAAACGCTCAACATTATTGAGTTGATCATAAACATAAGTACAACGATCTAAAAATACCACTCGCTCATGCGATACTTCATCATAGCTAATATATTGATTTTGAATAACATAATCATACCCTGTTTTAAAACCTTGCGAGCGTCCAACATTAAACGCAACTACCGCTACACCAACAAAACAAATCACTAAAATTAATGCTGTTACAATCTTTTTCATCTTTAAACTCCCTCTTTCTATGGCTTTATTTTGAAGCGTTGTAGGCTTGTTTTAAATGTCGTGACTTCCTGTTCACAAACACCTAAAACAAGCCTACAAAACGTGTATATGGCTTGTATAAAATGATTTACTTTGCAAACTTAATACCGTCTTTATTATAAATAGACATAATCAAAGCTAAACCATTCTCATTTTCCAAAGCTAACATCGGATGTTTGGTATTTGTTATGCTTGCTTGTAAGTTGTCGCCCAAAACCTGATACGCTGTTTTAACCCTGTTTAAATCGATTGCATACTTATCAGAATCACAGAAAAGACAAGCTGGCGTTCCATTTTCCATATAATGACATGTTTTTGATTTCAAAGATGCCAGATGTTCTTTAACGTTGAAATCAATAGCTTCTCTATCATACGGGAATAAGCTTTTCATGCTTGGAAAATCTCCTTTATTCCCATCTGCATGGTAATCATTCATAGTTGGCAGACTCATTTTTTCTTTCAGATAAAAAACTGTAAATCTATCTGTGAAAACCTGATACTCTTTACCATTGATTTCTTGGATATCAGAATAAGCAAAGATTTTTATTGGCTTCTTTGCTTGTTTCTTTAAGAAGCTTAAAGCAGCCTTTTGGCGCTGCATAAATGAGCGCTTAGTAGATTTATCCATGCTATCTGAATAAACTTCTGCTTTAAGTTCATTGATTAAATCGGTAAAAGTCCGATCATCTCGAAGCATTGGATAGTCATTTAAAGTGTTTGTTAAGGTATTTAAAATTGTTTCTGTTCTCATTGTTTATTCTCCTTTTTCTAGTCATCCAAAAGTAAAATGTCCGCGACCTCTTCAACTAATTGGACATAATCCCATTCATTAAATTGTTTATTTAAATCAATAGTTGTTTCAAACTCGAATAGATCTTCATCGCATGTCATGCATTGATATGGATATTGTTCCAAATCTGACTTTAATATAGGCGATCCACATCTACTACAATATCTATCTTTTATTAAATGTGAATCAACATATTCTTTTAACTTAGGATATTTTTCTAATACTTTCTTTGTTTCTTCTTTCATCTTTGCCACCTCTAATCTAATGCTCTAACAAGCGCTGTTTGATAATCTTCATAACAATATGGCTCATCCATCGCTTCAATTCTTGTCATTTCTTTTTCTATTACATCGCCTGTAGGCTGGCCGTAGCAATCACAAGGCAAAACGTAATAGGTGCGCTCTTCGATTACATCGTCCCACAAATCCAAGTCTTCGATGATAGATAAGAAGCAATCGAACATTTCCATCATATCGAGTGTGATGGCTTTCTTTTTGCCTGATGATTGATAAATGCTTCTTAAGCATGAAGCTTTATAGACAATGTGTTCCATTGTTTCAGCGCTGATTTCTTTTGCTTCAATGTTTTTGTTGATCATAATAAATTCCCCTTTCTATTCTTCAATCGCAATAAGCTCTATACCATGAATCATATTCTTCCGCTTTTCTTTCATTAGCAATAGCAACTTGTTTTCTTGCTTTCTCAAGCAAAACATCAAATAGATTTTCTTTTGTTGCGAACTCATCATCTTCCCATATATCCAAGATAGTCTTTTTCTTCTCAATAAGTTCATCAATTAAAAAGCTTTCTTTAGTTCGGCGATATTCATAAGTAGAATTAACGTTTATTGCTGTAAGCTGTCCGTATATTTCTTGCTCAACTATCCAGGCGCCGATGTTTTCATCAAATGTATAGTTAAATTGTTGTTTGTTGTCCCAAAAAGCAAGCTCTTCGCCTCTGTCTCTATGATAAGCAATAACCACATTAGGGCATGGATTATTAAAGCTATGTTCTTTATCTGTTTCCAGATATTCAGCCAAAACGCTAATATTTCCAAGCGCCAAAAGCTTTTCGATTTTTTCTGGCGTATCATAACACAACTGTAATAATAAGCCGTTATGTTCAATATAACCATCCCAGTGACAATAGATATAGTTTTCTGTTCCATCTAATCTTCTAATTCCAATTCTTGAATTTGTACTCATTTTGCTTTGCTCCTTTTCTTTACTTAATCAATTCTTTTAAAATGTCCTTATGTACCATCAAATCCAGGATAACTAAAAGGGCTACCGCTAAAAGTGATAGCCCGTGTGCTGCTTCTGTCATCATTGCTAGAATGATAAGCGAAGCTATGAATATAATTGTTTTCATTTTAAAAGCAGCCCTCGCTTTCCATATAGTCATAGATAATGTTTTTTAATTCCTTAACGTGCTTTATCGGTTCTATGTAGTATTCATCTAACATAGAATCATAATAAAAAAGCTGAACATTTGGGAAAACGTCCAGCGGTTCGGCAAATTGCATGAAGCTTTGTTTGTTTAAGGATCGCTGGCGGATAATGTTCAGGATGTCTTCTTTTGTGTAAAAGCAATTTAAAGCCCCTACTATTGGATCATAGTATTTGTCTGATTGAGGGACTGTTTTTAGCCGTTCATACATAGTGAGGATATCTAATGAATCATCGTTCAGGATTTCCTCGGTAAACCATATTACATTAACTAAACGGTAGTTTTCTATGTCGTTTTCGATCATAGACAAGAAGCGCTCATAATCTTCTTTGTCTTTTGGTGTGTAGGTTTTAGGGGCAAATAATGCCCCGTTCCCGTTATATTGTAAATAGTTGATTTTCATTGTTTATACCTCACTTTCTATAAGCTACCATCCAATAACACGCTGGCTAAATCGTCTTTTGTTTCAATTGGGGCGCAACCATTGCCCCAGCATGACCAATCAAACAAAAAATAATCACAAAAAGGATTATCGCTAATATCTGTAGCCATTTGCCAAAAAGTATCACGGTTTCTAGCGTGTTCGCACATGATATCGATCAGCTGGTTTCTATCATAAATATTATCAAAATATAAGTCTGGCAACTCGCTTGCCTTGGCTAACATATCTTGCATGGATAAATTTTCGTCATTTACCATGCTATAAATGATTTTCTCAATTTTTCCCATTTGTACTTGTTCTTTTTTCATTTCTTCCATTTCCTTTTCCTCTCTTTCTGTTTTAGTGTTTTGTATTCATTTTTAAAATATCGCGCTTTGTAATCAGTTTATCGAAACCATACAAATATTGCTTCATAAACTCTTTTAAATGTCTTAAAGTTGTTTGGCTCAAAAGATCTTTAATATTGCTTGCAAACTTGATATGGCCATTGCTAATAGTGGCAATATATGTATCGTAGCTAAAAAGATCAAAAGCGTTCGACTCTTCGCTAACATATGCCTTTCCATAAAAGCTTTTCCTTGCGTCAAAAACTGTAGTTAGTTCCTTTCTCATATTCCTTTTCCTCTCTTTCCTGGTGTTTCTCTCCCACCTTTTAACTATGCCTTTTTGGCATAATTAAAAGCTAGAAAAGAAGTTCCTAGCCTGTTTATTGGTTATTTATTGCTATGCAATAGATTTGCGCCATGCGCCCAAAGTAAGGCGCTTACCCATGCTTTAGCTTCGATCTGATCGCCCTTTTTTATATAAGTGCGTGGTGCTATGCCGTCATAGGCATAACTCATTAGGAGCGTGACGGGCTGATATAAATTGATACCAGCTGATTTAAAGAGCTTACGGGTAAGCAAAAGCATTTCACGGTATTCCTTTGGTGTAAGTGATTTTTTCTTTAAAAGTACGTTCAATCTATTCATTTTTTTATTTCCCTTTCCGTTTTCTGTTTATGTTTGATAATATAAAAGCCGTTCAAGTGGAACGGCTTAGAGATTGTAGTTTTCCTGATTGATATAACAATATTCAATCAGTTCATCGATTGTTAAACGAAAGCTTTCTTTGTCGTTTCTGCGAATTGCGGAACGCAACAAATTAATATAGGTGTGAACATCGGTGTCATAGTCGCCGCTGTATGGCAGATTTTCAAGTCTAATTGGATTACGACTTTCCCATGCACTGGAAAGCACATAATTCAATTTTTTTTAAAATTTCTTCTCTTGATAACATTTTCTTTCCCCTTTCTATAATTATTCTAGCCAATGGACACGACTTTTACAAGCGTGCCCATGATAGCTTCTTTCATTTCTAATACTTCAAAATTAACCACATCCCCATTGAAAATGGGATCAGGTGCGCCCAGCACGTAGACACAACCGCTTTCCAATAATTCTTCGCCATCGCCTGAGCCATCCCATAGCTGACCGAAAAGGTAGGTTTCGCCTATTTCGATTGGCTGGGATGGTTTATACCCGTAGCTATAAGTTTTAAGTTGATTCTTTTTCATTTTCTAACCCCCTTTACATCCATTGATGAAGCCACTCTAAAGTGGTTTCATCAAGTAAACTTTTGAAGTAATCGGTAATCACATCAATTTGCATGACGTCTTGAATTAAATCATCGAGCCAGCCATCGGCTAAATCTTCCTGTCCGTATGCGGTGGTTAATACATCGCAATTGTTTACTTTGTCATAAAAAACGCTGAATGAATCAGCGTTTTGAAAATAACCCTCTAATAAAAGTTCGTAACGTTTCATTTTCAATAACCCCCATTCTTAATATTCCTGGAACGCTTCGATGTATGCATGAAGCGTTTTTTCGCTACCGAAAAAGTTTACAAGATCGTTGTAAGCTTTTTTACAAGCGTTAAATGATCTGATAGCTTCGCCTGAATTAGTATAGCCGCATGCTGAAGCAAAGTTGTCGATGTCATCATCTGAATAATAATATGCTTGGGCGTCCATTAGATAAACCCATAAGCAATTAATTTTAGATGGCTTAACATATTTTGGGTTACACTGATATTCAAAGCAAACGCTTCGATTATTTACTAAATTTGTTAAACGCACATTGTAACGGGTGTGAAAACGCGTGAATGTGTTAGACTGATTTAATGAAGTCTGATAGTTGAATGTCATGTTTTCCGTGTAGCGATTGTAAATTGTTTTTTCCATTTTCTTTACTCCTTTTTGATTGATTTTTTGTTTGAAAAAAAGCCTAGCATTTTCTAGGCTTTGCGTGAATTAATATAATTTTCTACTTCTTTTAAATCCTTACAATAGCGACCATTACCAACATAACGGCCGTCTGTCCATTCTTGGACGTTGTAGCGAAAACCGAAAGTATAGGCGCTTTCAGTTGAATTGATTTTAATGATTTTGAATTGTTTCATGTTGTTTGCTCCTTTCATTTATGCCCATTCGTCATACAGATTAGGCATTTCAAATCCGCTAGCCGTCCAGATTTGAAGCATGTCGAACTCGCCTGTCTCAACCTGGAAGACTTCGCCATTCTCGAGATGTAAGCGATAGTCGCCAATTTCTAAATAGTCGCACTCTAACTCGTCTGAATGCTCGATGGCGTCGATTACGTCGTATTCATCAGCGGTTAAGTCGCTGATATCAAAAGATGATTTAAAAATGCTTGTAAGTTTTTCCATTATTTTAACCTCTCTTTCCTAATCAAAATATAAATCGTAGACTTCTTGTGTTTCATAGCGAAGCACACCGCCATCCCACATTGGGGATAAATACCCATCAAAAATTGGCTGGTTGTCTAATTCTTTTCTTGGAACGCAACCGCCATTTTGTCTTTCTTTTGTCCAATCCTTGGAATATCCAACGATTGGGAGCAAAGCCTTTGCTTTTTCTATGTCCATTTCTAAGCCATTATAATGACCACCAACAAATATTGCTTTCATTTCATCCTATCCCCTTTCATTTTTTAGGTTTAATACCTAAACAGAAAAAAGGAAGTAGATTTTAACGCTTGACGCAACTTTTGGATGTATAGGACTTGCCAGGTTGTGAGCCATTTTTTAGATGGCTTCATCGGTTCGGCAAGGGTTCAATCCAAAAGATCTTCTTCCTTTTCTAGACTTTAAATATTAAACTTTTGATTTTCGGTTAATCGATAACCCCTAGCATTCTATGTTGTGCTGGGCAAAACCCGTCTTTTTCTAGCTGTGCGCACCGATGAAATTTTCTATCGATGAGCCTTGGCTTACCCTGTCGGTAGGGTTTGAGGTTATCGGATCAACCGCCGGCAATTCTAGATTGACTTTTTGGGTCAAGTGTGATAGGATTAGAATTGCCTGATAAGTTATTAACTTGTTAGGGGATTGTTGGAAGCTGGGCGCACGATCCGCAAAATCAATTGCCCCGCTTCTTTTATTTACCCCAAGATTATTTTACACCTTTTTTATATATCGGTCAATAGTTTTTATTGATTTTTCGGTATTTTTTACATTAAATTGATGTATTAAATATTATTTAAAGAAAGGATTATACATCATGAAGTACACTTCAAACGATACGATGGTAAGATTAATTGATGAAATGATTGATAAATCTTGCTTTAACAGAAAAGAGATTGCCTTTAAATTGGGCATGAGTGCCCAGCAATTTTACAACATGACAAAATTAAAGAAAAACATAAGTTTAAACGACATAAAGAAGATAGCGGATGCCTTGGGGTATACTATAGATGTCACTATATCGGATAAACAAGGGAATAGTATTGAAGCCTTGGAAATAGGCGAGTCTGAAAAAGCTAACCAAAAGACGCTTGAAACTATAGCTAGTGCCCAGGAAATGGGCATAAGGAACAAAGGCGGTAAAGTAGAATTCTATACACAATATAAAAACAATGTAGACGCATTACAGATTATGGAATATTATGCAAGGCTTTTAGATGCATACATGAAATTACAAGGCAGAGACAGGCACGGCGTGCCCTTAAACGAAGAAAAGGACGGCGAAGCGACAGCACCAGCAGACGCGCCAGCACCAAAGGGAGCGGAGCAAAGCGAAGCGGACGGAATGGATGGCGAAAAGATGGAATAAGGTATGGGAAATAGATCATATTGTGGCGGTGGAAATGCGACAGCATGAGGACTAAAGGTGCTGGGCGAAGCTTCGAGATGGGATGAATCGGGAGGAATCAGCAACAGCACCGCCATATTAGCTTTGCGGTGGTATAACCGATGAGGATTTTCCGAAATTATGAATAGTTAGTTTGCTAATTGTTAGCATGCTAATAGTTTGAATGTCAAACTAAAATATGCAACATATTACCTATTTTCCCCTTGAAAAAAATTATAAATCCAAGCCCCGCCCGACCGATTCAGCACCGCCCCAGGCTTCGCACCGACCACCCACCCGACAGGCTTCTTCTTTTTCTGCCCCAGCACCGCAGAAAACCCGAAAAAACCGAAAATTCTTCAAAAACTAAAAAATATCGTAGTATTTTATAGTTTTTTCGTGGCGTACGCACCGCCAGCACCGCCATTTTATGGTGCATGGTGGGGGTGAGTTTCAATAAATTTTGCTGATTAAATCAACAAAATTTAACTAAGTGCTTCATTCACACACCACGAATTTTAAAGACCCTAACCCCACCCAAAAATACCATTTACCTTTAACTTTTTATCCAATAAAACGCACGATAATCGTCCCAAAAAACGCCCCTTCTAAAATCCGATTTTATCCATTTTCACAAATCCGATTTTATCTCTAAAATTTACCATTTTTCAGCGCTTTTTTGACCACTCATTGAATATAACCATTCCAAAAACACCCCTGAAAAATCTAACCCAAAAATCCGTCCAAACACCCTAATCACCCCAAAACTATCATTCTATCGACACATTTCCCAATCCAATCGTTGAATCCAACATCGTTTTATTCAACATCGTTTTTCCAGGACACACGTCCCAAAACCGATATATTATCTTCAAGCTACTCTCTCAGCATGACCATCTCACACTCACCCCTCCCAAAAGAGGGGTTTTTTGCTGCCAAATCTCGGTTATATTCCATATGCAAAATCTTAGTATATAAACCACCTATTCCACCGCCCGTGGGCGCCACTTCACCCTACCCTTAACCCCCACCTCAACCCCCTCCATTCGCTCACGATTTTATCTCAAAAATAGCAGCTGCCTGGGGCGCTCACAAAGCCCCTTTTCTACCTCCATAACCACCTCTCTCCAACCCCACGAATCCGATGTCATATGATTCGCGATACCCCATCTCCCAAGCTACACCCTTTACTCTCGCTTTAACACAACCGCTCAATCTCCAACAGATCACTCAATTCGTAGGTCATTTTTCCCATCTCGCAGCACCCCCTCAACCGCTTAAACCACCACATAACCCCAGCCTTTTGCCAAGACTTCGACCATGACTCTTAGTCTATCATGACTAAGAGCAATTAAGATATCCAACACTTTGCGCTTTTGTTGACAGCCAAAAATTTTGGCGCACAAATCTCCCACTCTTCTCCAAGCCCAATCTACCTCTACCCAGTCTTTCTATTCCCTAATCCCTAATTCCCTATTTTCCTTCTATCCATTCTTCATTCTACTTATCTATCCTACTAATCTACCTTCATACATACCTATCTCCATATACCCTGTATAACACACTATTTACTATTCCCTCTATAGTATTTCTTAATAATTCATTTACTAACAAAATATTCCCTATTTATCAGTATAATTCCTACATATACCCCATAACATACTCCATAACAACTTACATACTACATAGTCTTTTCTATTCTAATATCCTACTTAGTATTTACTATCCAAAATACTAAGTATTCTCCTATCAAAATACTTACTTATCCATATCATGTTTTATAAATTAAAAAATACCTATTATCTATCTAATTTCATATTATTTTGATTAATTCATAATAATTCATATATCTATTTACTAGCTAATATAGTATTTCTTAGTAAAATACTATTTCTAGTATATATATAAAAATACTAAAGAAAGTAAGAAAGAAAATATATAAAAGAAAGAATGAAAGAATCCTACAAGAAAGAACTTCTCCCAAATCCCCCATCAACAGCATATTTCTTTCATTCCCTGGCGAGGAGCGAAGCGACCCTAAGTCGAGCGTAGCGAGACCAAGCGAAGCGAGCGTAGCGAGTGTAGCGCATTCTCTCCAACAGAACCATCTCCAATAGCACAGCTTCCAATACCCGTTCTTCCAGAAACATCCTACTCCCAAACCCCGTAAAACCCAAAAAGTCTTGGATTATCCTTGTATTCTCCCCAAAGCTGTGGTACAATAGCTGTATCAGATCTAGCTGGTTACTGGAGAGAGAAGTAGTACTTTCTTATGTTATCTCCCTATATAAGGGGGATATCCTATCCCCCTTAACCCCCTAGGTTAGATATACTCACTTCGTTCGTATATCTAAGCTTTGTATTATTTCTTCTTTAAAGATATCTTAGATAATTCTAATTCTAGAAAATAGATATTTTAGAATTAAGTAAGATATAAGAAAAATAAGAAAAGATAAAGAAAGAAAATATATAAAAGAAAGAAAAAGAAAAGAACCAAAAGAAAAAGAAAGAATATTTAAGAATAATATTAAAATATTAATATAATATAGTATTTTCTTAAGTATTTATTAAAATAAGTATTTATATAAGAAATACTTAAAATAAGAATACTTATAAATCCAATAACATATTTTCCAACCGCATGCGCGGGCGCGCGCGGGAGTCTCCCTTCCCCCTCCCCTCGACACTTCGAAGCTTCAGGATTGAGAGAAAGATCCACGACTCGCCCCAGCGCACTTGTCCGTACAAGTCCATACAACCATCCATGAACCCCGACCAACGAGTCCTATCCCTACTCAGTCTCCTGGTCGGGGTTCGCTTTTCTCTCGGCTTTTCCCAGGGCTTCACAATTCGATGATTGAGCGCACACACGCACACGAGGCCTCCCAGATCCTGAACATCGCTCAGAAAGCCCAAAACAAGCCTGTACAAAGCGATTTAGGCTTATCCTTGGTCATCCTCACGGGTAGGAAAACACCCTACATGTTTCCATAGGCTTTTTTTGGAGTGTTACAGCGATGTTTGGGATCTACCCTAACAAGAACTCACCTCACCCTCAAATCACGCTCTGAGAAAGGTTTACGGCTTCTAAAAAAACATATCCGTTCCAATCAGCACCTGAAGAATGCAGCTAAACGGCTAAATCAGGCTATCTGAGCCGTTTTGAAGGTTCAGCAGGCTGTCTCCCTCATATTTCACAGCTATCAGCCCTTAGAATCCATTCCTCAGCCTTTAAACCCCATCATTCCCTAGGATTTGAGCAAAGTCAATCACCACAAAAGGCGAAACTCTTTTTTTAGAAGGGATTTTGCTTTCTCTCAGCGTTGTTTTGGTTTAAGACGATAAATAATGCCCACCGATTTAAACGCTTCTCTAACACTCCAAAAAACGTCTGTAGAGAGCGTTTCGATTTCGATTGTCGGATTTGCCTAGAAAATTCCTATCAATATCGGATCAACAGACAATTAATGTGTTTATTTGGCTTTAACTATTCACAAGCTGAATCTCTTTTTTGAGAAGTCATAAAGTATTCTCACAGCTTTATTCAGGGGTGACAGGTATGATAATGCCCCCCTTGTCCAAAAATCGCTCCAGCAAGCCAAAAAAGCTTCTAAAAAAAGTGTTTTCAAAAACAAACGCCTGTCAAGCCAGCTTCAATACTTCTGTTGTTGCAGTCTTTGATTGCCCTCAGAAAATGGGCATTCAATCGTAAAAGCGGACATTCAGCAGTAGCAATTCAATCGTAATCAAGTCTATGTAACAACTCTTTCGCAGTCTGCTTTTCAGCAACGAAATAGATTTAACCGTATCGCCCACGTTCCATGCGTTTTTATGTTGCTTAGAAAACACGATTTCATGAAATAAAATTGTGTTTTGGATTGTCCAAAGACGGATACTCACTAGATATAACCAAAATGGACTAGATGGGCAAAAGCTAGCCTAATCCAGATACTGGTTAATGCAGTTGTTGCAGGAATCAAATCTTATGGTCGCAGTCATTTTGGTATCTAATATCTATCACGTGAGATAAGATTTAGACAAATGGTCTTTCAATTTATCGATTTAGGATTTTTAGAAATTTCTGTTTTTATCAAATCCTATTGCTTTATCATTCAAATAATGATACAATGATTTTGCTTGATAGACAACAGTGGGGATGTTTATCAGGTAGGGGTTAAAGATAAACAAGGATTCATTTCAAGCAGTTTTTTTATTCAAATTAACTTCTTAGGGGTTGCGATAAACAGCCAATCGAAGTCTAGTGTGTGGGGCACTAGACTTTTTTATTTGATTGACAAACGCCATTTTATAGAGATATTGCCCTATTCTACCCTTATTAATATAAATGGGTTCATTCATTTTGTATGTCGCTTCATGTATATGAAGTTTTTATATTTTTTTCTTTAGGATTCATCTAAAAATCTAATTTATGTTGATATAATCAGTATAATTTAGATTATTTTTATAATGACTTTTTGCTTGGATTTGTATGTCGTATGGTGTATAATACCGTTGTAAGCTGAGTTAGATACACAAAACAACATTGGCTTACACAATAATTTTGAATGCTGTATAGCGTTTATCCTCTTTATTCCTATTTAAGCAGACCGCATCCTCCATTCTTTATAATGTTTGTTCATAATATCCTCTGGTCTGCTTAAATACATCGCATCGTAGTTTTAAGTAAAACATCCGTCAATCATGTCGGAAGATTCAGGTTCGACTCCTGAAGGTGCGTTTCATCTTTTTGATGTTAAAGGTACACAAACATTAAATCAATGGTTAATGCGGCTCATTCTTGAAGAAGAATCTTGATAAATGACATCTTGAGTGCTAGCTAACACTGGGAGATCCTATAAAGAATGAATAAAGGCCAATAATACCTTCTATTATTCAGCAAACTGCATTGTAATGAGAACATGGATTCCCCATTGATTTAGCGGCTCGTCCTAGTCGCAAGAGCAAGCAACATAAGATCAAGTTTAACTACCCATTATCTGGGAATTTGCGCAAATGATAGATGTTGTGATGCATGGGCTAATTTGCGGGATGGAGAAGTGGTATCTTGCCAGTCTCATAAGCTGGAGAGCGGTGGTTCGAGTCCACCTCCTGCAACCATTATTGTAGAATGAATTTGCATTTCTAATTTCCTATGTGACGAGACATATCGTTTCGTCCTCCTTTCTTGCGATCGTAGCTTAAGTAGGAAGAGCGGCTGATAAGGCATCAGCAGATATAGGTTCGAAGCCTATCGAGAGCACCATTTTTGTAGCCTGTTGGAGAAGTGGTTAATTCACATGCGTTTATGGGCGATAATTCTATACAGGTTACCATACGGAGATTAAATTCGCAAGGTGCGAAGCCTCCCTGCTAAGGAGTGCGTACTCGTAAGGGTATCAGATTCGAATTCTGTGGTCTCCGCCATAATGGCCTTGTAGCTCAGCTGGATAGAACACACGTCTTCTAAGCGTGCGGTCGCAGGTTCGAATACTGCTGCGTCCACCAAAACAGAGGGAGTTGGCAATGCTCTTGCCTCTTTAAATATTTGAGCTATGCCATCATTATTAAAATACAGATAAATTAATAGATTATTGCTGTTTTGTTTGTCTAACTTGAATTGTATCGATATATAGGATGTGTTAACAATATTTAAAACATTATAGTTGTTCAAACCAAATTGTCATCTCTTTGTGACTTTTCAAACTAATTAGGTATCAAACTGATTTATCTAACTTATTTTGAAAAGAAAGGAGATGACTTTTTATTTTGGATAACAATGATGAATTAAGAGAAGTATACCTGGATAATGCATCTACTACTAAGGTGTCAGACGAAGCAATGAAGATTGTTGCTAACGATTTAAAATCTAAATGGTATAATCCATCTGGTTTATATTCATATTCTAATCAATCGAAGAAATTGTTAGAGAATATCAGAGAAACGACAAAGTTTCTTCTTAACGCTGATAAAAAAGACAAAATTGTTTTTACTTCATCAGGTTGCGAAGCTAACAGTCTAGCTATTGATCCAGGCTATATTATTTTGTACGATCCTTTATCTCATTCTTCTATTATTGATAAATGCAAATGGCTTAAGTCTCATGATTTGACCAACAACATTGTTGAATCTATCGGTGTTAGTCGGTGTGGCAAGATTGATTTAGTTGATTTATACAGTAAGATCATCTATTACATGGTAAATACGATGGATAAGAAAGGTATCATCATCTCAATTTGTGCTGGGAACAATGAAATAGGAACGATTCAGGATTTAACAGCCATTAGAAAAACAATTGAAACTGCTAAGAGACATGCTGAATACTCTACTTCGGAGAAGTTTGATGTGTATCTCCATGTGGATGCTGTTCAACTCTATGCCGATCGTGGGAATTATTGGCTCGATGTAAAAGGCAACAATATTGATATGATGACATTGAGTGGCCATAAGATTGGCTGCCCAGCTGGTGTTGGATTATTGTATATCAAAGATGGAGTTGATATCTCCCCTATCATTTTTGGTGAGCAGGAATATGGGTTAAGAGGTGGAACGGAAAATCTAGCTTATATTCATGCTTTTCTCAACGCAATGACAGATCAAAACAAATCATCAGAAGAAATAAACAGTCTAGCGAAGATAAGAGACTACTTCATCAAGCTACTTAAACATACGGACAAATTTGAGCTAGTTGGTCATGCTACAGACAGGCTATCAAATAATGTGAGTGGTTTCTTTAAAAATGTAGATGGACAATCGTTATTGCTTTATCTTGATTCTTATGGCATTCAATGTTCTACAGGATCTGCATGCAATAGCTTCAATAGATCACAATCCCATGTTCTGCGTGAGTTAGGATATCCTGAAAGTGAATACGGATTTATTAGATTTACTCTTAACCAAAATACGTCAATTGAAGATATTGATTATGTGTATGGCATTATTCAGCAGTATTATAAATCATTAGAAGCAAAGGAAACTGAAGAAAATGTCTTATAGCCCATATATCGCAGGCGCAGAGATTTTATCAATTGAAGCTAAAGATGTATACCTTGCTAATAATCTTCATAAGCATAATGATATTGGCTACAATGTAAGATACTCAAAAGGAGACAAAACAGGACAGCTTTATTTAAGAAAGTTCACTGGTGCATTCGATTATTCTCTTGATTATATGCATTGGGAGAAAATTAGAAGTAACTATATATCAGAAAGAAAAGAGCCAAGAGTATATCTAGACGGAATACATCAATATACGCTTGACTTCATCAATATCACTTTTAATTATTCAGTAAAGCTTTTCAATAAATCAAGTTCCAATGTTTATAACAAGATTGGCTTTGAGTATCCTGATGAGGAGCTAAATGACTGTGTTAAGTTAAGAGGCAATGAGATTGTAGCTATCAAAGTTGATTCTGAAGTAACTACACCACTCTCAGATGAACAGCTAGGAAAATATTTCTATTTTGATAAGGCTAAGAACGTTTATAAGGCCAAAAACAACATTCCATCACTTATGTCCTGTATGGATTTAAGGGATTGGATTTATCATAAAGGATTTAAATGTGATGGCAAAAACTATGTGAGATGGAAAAGGTCTACTGGATCCGCTCGTGTTGGGAAATGCCTGTTTATAGATGAGCGTTTGTACGATGCAATGCATGAGTGGGAAATGATGGGATTAGACATTAAAGAGGATGATGAGATTGATTTAGCTAGCCTGGAATCATATATTTCTCTTACTTTATCATCCATTATTGATACAGTAACCATTCAACCTGAAAACATATTGGTAATACCAGACTACGAAAGCAAATTTGAAACAAATTCAATCAACACTGTTGATGTTGATGGAAAACTTGTTACTAGCGAAAGCATAGTAGAAGTTTCAAACAGCATTTTTGATGGACAAAGCCTGATTGATAAAAGTCTCATGGGCAAATATAAAGAATGCGGTATGATACTTTTACGTAATCGTTTTTTCAAATCATGTGCATTTAATACTAATATTCAGAAGTTCTTTGCTGATTGCGGCATTAGAGATGTCTCTCAGTTGAATGGTTTTACCATTGCTAAGTCGATTGAAGATATCAAGCTTATCACTACAGAATCAAGTATCAAGTTTGTTAAATTCGGAAATCTTGATGAGTGGATCAGTAGAATTGATCCTTCTTTTGGAGTTGTTAAGCATGAAAAGCAGACTCATCATCTTAATGGAAATTGCGTTATGACGCATTATCAGCTGTTAAATACACTGCAGATGTCTTATGATGAAGTAGCTGCTTTTTTGCATGAGCCAATGGAATATTTAAAACAGATCCGTGACGATCCAGCTGTTTTAAGAAACCATATCAGATATAGTTTATACAATGATGATTATAGTACACCATTTCTTTCAAATAACGATATTAATTATAGACTGTTAGGTTTAAATGAGAAATTTTCTCAAACTAAATTATATGAAAAATTTAGGATTGATGTTTATACAGCTTATGTCAAAGAGATACGGCGTGGGCATGTGATGGTTCAAGGAAACTATTCTGTTTTATTTGGCAATCCAGTAGAAATGTTAAAGCATAGTATTGGATTGTTTGATGGAACGGCATATTTTGAGGAAAGCACACTTTGCTCAAGAAGGTTTAAGAATGGAGAATGTCTTGTTGGATCTAGATCCCCTCATGTTGTTGCTTCATGTGTTCTTGTTATCAATAATAAACGATACCCTTTGATTGATGAATACTTTAACCTAACAAATGAAATTGTATGTGTCAACAGTATTGGAAATGCGCTATTAGATAGACTTTCGGGTAGTGACTTTGATTCTGATACTATTCTTCTTACAAACAATAAGTGGATTGTTCAAGCTGCTAAAAGAAACTTTGATAAACTAAAGATATCAACCAATAATGTGAAGGCTAAGAAACTAAAGAGAAAGTACAATGCAGATCAACAAGTTGAATTGGATTATATCACTTCAAACAATATCATCGGTCAAGATATCAATTTAGCTCAAATTTTAAACAGTATGTTATGGAACAATTTAAATAATGGTCAAACGTTCGATAAAAACAAAGAACTATACTATGATATATGCACATTAAACATTTTGTCAAACTTAGCTATTGATAGTGCTAAAAGAGAATTTAATGTCAACCTAACATATGAAATGAATAATATACGTGACAAATATATGACTAAAAATGAAAATGGGGATAAGATCAAACCATATTTTTTCTACTATATTTTAAAAGATAAAGATTTATTAGATAATTCAACCGATTTTAAAAAGTTCGATACAACTATGGATTTTGTTGAGTCTTATATAGATTCTGTTATTCGCAAAAAGGAATTCCGTTGCGGAAGAAAAAAGTCTTTTTTGCGATTTAGTGACATACTAAACGATGAAGATTATATGTATGAAAAGGTCAATCGAAGACAGGTCAAACAGATTAAGGATATAATCGAAAACTACTCAAAGAATGTTAAAGGTGTTTATTCTTCAAATATGCCTAATAATGAAAAAGGTAAGATGGCTAGAGACTTGAAAGAACAGTGCATCAACGATATTTATAGTTTAAGTATTAATTATCACACTGCTATATATCTACTACGCTATTTAGATAATGAAAAGTATTCTAGCTATTACAGAAAACTATTTAATATTATGTTCTGCGAAGAAGATAGCAAATTTCTAGATCTAATTAAAAAGTCAAAAGAACCTTTGCATAGATTGAAGAAGAGCAAAAATGGAGATATTAATTTGCTTGGAATTCGATATAAAAAGGTAAAAAGTGCCTAAAATTTTCACCTTTTTTGAAAATCGCACATCGAGTTTTATCCACACAGTGTGAGAAAAAACGCTCGTCCAAAACTGCGTACTATATGGGGAGAGTAAAAATCGAGCTTAAAAGGAGAAAAAGGTGATGCCAATGACAGATGTATGTTATGATCTAGATTTATTAAAGAGATTGCCTTCTGATACAAATAATGAAAAGTATATCTTCAGAATTGGACAACTTATTGATGATGGTAAGTTGCCCCATTGGAAAGACATAGTAGATATTATTAATCAGGAACTAGGTTTATCTGAGGATGAATACATGGGAGAATCTGCTTACAGAAAACAGTATCAATACTTCATGAAATTTGTGAATGCTGGTGTTGTTGATGAATTTGCAAAGCAAGATGATTCTTCTAAAGCATTAGATGCAAAGATCGAAGAACTAAAGGAAAAACGATATCAGCTGCAAGCGGTAAATCGTGAATATTCTTCTTATGTTAGAAAGAACAGCCGATTCAAACTGTTTTACGAAAGCATTAGAGATGAAATCAAAAAATATGATTCTCCTATTTACTTGGATCCGATTTCAGTAGATGATGTTGGAGACAGTGAAAATGAATATGTATTAACTATTTCTGACATCCATTGTGGAGCTGACTTTAATTTGGGAAGTAACACTTATAATATGAGTGAATGTAAAAATAGATTTTCAATTCTTTGCAAGAGAGTTATTGATTTCATCACTAAGAACGGCGTTGAGATTATTCATGTATTAGTTCTTGGTGATTGCATCCAGGGAATTTTAAGAATTTCAGATGTTAAGCTAAATGAAACAGAAGTAGTAAAAGCGACTGTAGAAGTATCAAGATTGATTGCTTCGTTCTTGCATAAGCTTTCTAGACATGTTGGTATTGTTTATCATCAGTGCCCTACTTCCAATCATTCACAGATTAGATTCCTTAATACAAAAGCATCTGAATTAGCGGCTGAGGACATTGAGTATATCATTTATAATTATGTGAAGGATAGTTTGGCTTATAATGAAGCAATTCTATTTAGCAATGAATTTGATCTCAGTCGTGAATATATTGAGTTTAATGTATCTGGTCATAATGTGATTGCAATGCATGGCCATCAAATAAAGAATATTGAAAGTGTCGTAAAAGACATTAGTTTCCATAATAAAAAATTTTATGATGTCGTATTCTTAGGTCATTATCATGCTTCTCAGCAATTTGTTGTTGGTGTTAGCGGATCTTCTGATTGCGAAGTTGTAGTCGTTCCAGGATTTGTAGGGACTGATCCATACGCTGACAGACTGATGAAAAGTGCTTTGCCAGCTTGTGGATTGTACACATTTAATCGCAGATACGGATTAATTAATACTAGCAAGATTGTTCTGATAGAATGAGTTAAAGGGTGATGAAATGAGTGACAAATTAGAAAAATACGATATCGATGATCTCGAAGATGAAGACGAAGAAGATTTTGATTATGATGAAGCTTACATTGAATACATGAAGAAATATAGCATGTATGGTAACGATGATGACTTTAAAATCGTAATCAGTCTTGATGATATCTGTGATGAATTAAAGAATAGAACAGATTTTAATAAGATCCAGTTAAAGAATGTGATGAAGTCTTTAATTGATATCTTTGTCGAAAATCTGAGAGATGGAAATGTAATTAGAATATATGGTTTTGGTCAATTTGAGAAAAAAGCAGGCAAAGTTGGGTCTTACATGAATTTTTACACAGGCGAACGTTTTAAAAGAAAGTCCAAGGGATCAATTAAGTTTTCCCCTACTTCATCTTTTAGAAATAGAGTTTACAGGAGACCAAGATCATAATGGCCAATAATAACTTCTATGATTTTAAGTCCAATAAACCTTATCAATTATATTGTTACAATGACCTCTTAGGGTTAAATGACTCCATCATTCATTCATTTGATATGTTGAGGGTTGGTGAGATTTTAGGTATTTTGGTATATGGAGATGTTGCTAAAGCCATATTGGAAACACTTTTTACTGAAAACGAAGATGTTTTTCAGTATTTTGGTAATATGGATCCTGAGACAATAGATGATATACCAATGTATCTATTGATGTTGCAATATGATGGACACATTTCATTCTATGATGTAGACACCATATTTGATGAAGCTCTTGAAGAGGAAGTTGAACTGCTATTTGTTGATGAAGATAAGATTGGTGGCAACTTTGCACAAATGTTACACGAAGACGGATATATACGTTCGGAGAACGTACTCTTATTCGACATGAAAGAATAGTTTTATATCTATTCTTTTTTTGTTTGAAAGGATTAAGTAATGGCTGAAAAAGGATTCCGTTGTGTACGTTGTGGCAGTGAGTACAAAGCAACCAATTTATTGTATAGAGGCAATACACGTATGTTTAAGGTTTATGGTGGATTCCTGCCTATGTGTAAAAAATGTATTGCAGAACTATTTTTAAATTTATGTATAGAATTCAAAGGAACAGAACAGCTTGCTTTAAGAAGATTGTGTTCACTTTTAGATGTGTACTATGATGAAGAATTGTATGAAGAGTGCATTGCTGAATCTAAAGTTGGAGTTAAAGGTGGCACACCAGAAGAAGTAAAAAAGAAAAGAATTGATCTTTATCTGAAAAAAGTGTATGTCCGATTTCCTAATCGAACCTTTCTTGACAATATGAAAGAAGAACAAGGCTGGGTTGAAGGCTCTGATTCAAAAAATACTATGATTAAGTCTATTCAAGAGAATACGATTAGACCAGATACGATAAAACGATTTGGATCCAATTATACTCCCGAAGAATTGTTATTCTTACAAAATCAGTATGATGACTGGGTGTTAAACTATGAATGCAATAGCAAGTCGCAAGATGAGTTGTTCACTTTATTATGTATCAATAAACTTTCTATTAACCAAGCGAAAAGAGCTGGAAAACCGACAAAGGATCATGAGCAGCAGTTCCGAAGTAACATGGCTGCGTTGGGAATTACTCCAGATCAGAATAAATTTGATGAATCAGAAAGTAAACGTACTTTTGGTAAGATGATTCAGGAATGGGAAAATGATAATCCGATTGGTGAAACTGAAGAAAAATATAAAGACATTGATCGTCTTGGATTATACATAGATGTGTTTTATAAAGGTCACGCTTTAAAATCACTAGGTATTAATAAAGGTATAAGTGCTTTATATGATAAATTCATGAAGAAATATACTGCTGAGAAGAACATCTCTTATGATGATGAAAACGATGAGGGATTATTTACTGAAATCTTTGGTAAAGGCTTAGATGATGAAGATTATCAATAATAAGCAAAAAATAATTCCTGAGAAGGAATTAAAAGAAACTAGGCTTAACATTAGAAAAGCTGCAGTTAGACGTGCTGCTGCTTTTTATAGGGAGAATCCTCATCGGTTAGCTAAAGATTATTTGAATATACAAAGCCTAAGAACATTCCAAGAGATAGATTTATATGCGATGATGCATCATAATCACTTTATGTTCATTGCAGCTCGATCGCTTGGTAAGACATGGTTAACCGCCCTATTCTGCGTTATCAGGGCAATTCTTTATCCAGGAACAAAGATTGTCATTGCTTCAGGTACAAAGAAACAGGCAAACGAAGTTTTGGAAAAGATAAGAGACGATTTTTGTATGAACTATGATTGGGGATCGTCAAACTTAAACGCAGAAATTAAAGAAGTAAAGATATCGGCAAATGAAGGCTTGATATCTTTTCATAATGGTAGCTGGATAAAAACAGTTACTTCATCAGACAATGCTCGTGGCGGACGTGCCAACTTATTGATCTTGGATGAGTTCCGTATGATTCCTAAAGATATTTTGGATGCTGTTTTGAGAAAATTCATGGGTAACTCAAGATCCCCTGGATTCTTAACTAAAGAACCATACAGGAACAATACAAAATATCTTGAATCTAACGTAGAAATATACATGAGTTCTGCTTGGAAGAAGTCGCATTGGTCTTATTTGAAGGCGCAGACCTTTTTCTCAAATATGCTTAGTGGCAAAAGTTACTTCTTCTGTGCGTTACCATATCAATTAAGCATATTGGAAGGTTTGCGAAAGATCGAAGATGTTATAGATGAGATGTCCGAAGAAGATTTTAATGAAATGATATGGTCAATGGAAATGGAATGTATGTGGCTTGGAAATAACAAAGGCGCATTTTTCAATTATGACGACATTGATTCAAGACGCGTTCTTAAAGATACTCTATTAGACTTCAAGAAAGATAAGAATAAACGGCCAGCTAGACCAGATGGCGTCAGACGTATTTTGTCTTGTGACGTTGCCTTGATGGCTTCAACTAAAGACAAGAACAATGACGCATCTTCACTCATTATCAATGACGCCACTCCATCTAAAAACAATACATTTATGGCTAATGTTGTTTATCTAAAATCGTACGAAGGATTAACAACAGATGAATTGGGCTTGAAAATAATGAAAGCATATTATGACTTTAATTGTACCGATATTGTGCTTGATACAAATGGAAACGGCTTAGGTGTTTATGACTTTATCATTAAAGACCAGTTCGATAAGGATACAGGGAAAGTGTATCCTGCCCTGAATTGTTGTAATGATACGGAAATGGCTAAACGCTGTAAAGTAAAAGATGCTGATAAGGTAATATGGTCAATTAAAGCTACTGCTCGTTTCAATAGTGATGCTGCTACATATTTAAGGAACGGATTTAAGTCTGGGAAGATAAACTTGCCTATTAATGAGGTAGAGGCAGATAGGAAGTTTATTGAACAAGGGGCTTATAAGTCCAACGAATATGACAAGCGTCACTTAATGCGAGAACAATATATTCAGACTTCTTTATTGGTTAATGAGTTGATTCATCTTCAACATGAAATTAAGGATGGTAATAAGGTAAAGATCGATGAAACATCGTCTGCTCGTAAAGACCGATACAGTTCTTTATCATATAACTATTATGTCATGCTTGAAATTGAACAGAAGTTGAAGCCTCGTAAGCCCAAAGACAAAAAGAAGAAGACTATGAAATTTAGGAAACCTATATATAAATAGATAGGAGGTGTGTAAGTGAATTCAGACAAATTTGAAAATATGGTTGAAAATAATGAAGAAGTATCTACTGATAAAAAGAGAGTTTTCCAAAAGATACAGAATCATGCAAAATTGATAATAAATGATTTGGTTGTAAATAATGAGTATAAGTCTTTTATCCATAAGTATAAGAAGGAAGATGTTATTAGATGGCTGGATAATCCATCGTTCTTTTCCTATAAATTGATTGAAATAAGTAATTATTTGTATGCAGTTTCTAACTACTATAAAAGGCTTATCAATTATTTTGCGCTTATACATCTACTTCCTTATGTCATTTTGCCTAATGAAGTTGATTTTTCAAGAAAGAATACTGTAAAGCGTGATTATAAGAAAGCGTCTAAGATCCTTAAGAACATCAATCCTAGAAGGACATTTTCTAATATTTTCAAGATTTGCTTTAGAGATGATGTATTTTATGGAGCTACTTTCCATGGAGACGATTTTGATTCATTTTATGTTAAACCTTTGCCTAGTAAATACTGTATGATCAGCTATGTTCAGGATGGTATTTATGGATTCAGATTTAATTTTGCTTATTTTAAAGCATACCCTAACAAGTTAAAAATGTACGGCAAATGGTTTGAAGATCAATTTAATCTTTTAAAATCAAACAAAAAAGTAGTTAATGGTAGTGATTATTGGGTTCAAGTACCTTTGGAAGTTGGATTTGCCATGAAATGGGATGAAACAGTAGACTACCCTCTTCCACCTTTGGTTGGTGTATTTGCTTCATTGTTTGATATTGAGGATTATAAGAAACTTAAGAAAATCAGGCAAGAAATTGGCAACTATAAATTGCTTGTTATGGATTATCCATATGATGATAATGGAGAACCTTTGATTGATTGGGACGAAATAGAAGGCTATTATGATATGTTAAATGCATCTGTTCCAGACAATATTGGTACGACTGTTGTTCCCAACGGAAAATTGACAGATATCTCTTTTGAAAGAAACGGGGAATCAACGGCGGACTTAGTAGAAGAAGCTACCAATGACTTTTACAATAATGCGGGCGTAAGCCAATTGTTATTTGGTTCGTCAAAGTCAGGTAATTCAATTATCTCTGCTTCTACAGAGATTGATTCTACTTATATGGATAGCCTGATTAGACAGGTAGCATGTTATTTAAACTATGTCCTTAGGTACGCCTTTAATGGTAAAGCAAAGTTTAAAGTGCAGCTATTGGATGTTACCATTTTTAATAAAGATACTCAAGTAAAAAATTTGTTAGAAATGGGTACATATGGAATTAGCGGTACAATCAGTAAAATTGCTGCTATTCAAGGAATGGATCTTTGTGACTTAGATAATATGAGCAGTTTAGAAAATGACGTTTTCGATTTGAATAACAAGTTTATTCCATTTAAAAGCAGTCATACTCAGACAGATACTAGTAATACAGGCGGTGCGCCTACTAAAGACGATGACGAGATTTCAGATTCTACTAATATTACTAGGGAAAGGGATGAGACAAAAACGCCATGAAATATATAAAATGTTTTGATAAATATAAAGCTATTGAATTAGAAAAGCATTTCCAATTGGTATATTCCGATGGAAATGTTTTTTATTTTGAACTTGATGATAAAGTCGTTGATTTAGAAAAGCTTGCTTTTGATGAAAGTAAAATGATTTTTACTAATGAGTTAAAGATAAACCTTCATGGATAAGGAGGTGAGCAAGTAGATGAACGATGATAACAAAATGATTCTTAAAGCGACATTCTCTATTGATGATAGTTACGATTCAAATAAGTTTATCAAATTAAACCTTGATTTAATGCATGATGGGATCAATAGAAATAAATCTCGTTTTTTCAAAGAAGGGCTAGAGAAAGCTAAAAACAGTTTGTTTAATTCCCCTATTTTAGGGCATGTTGTTGAAAATGAAGATGGGGAAAAGGATTTTGGATCTCACGATAGCCACTTGGAAAAGACAGAAGATGGGGTAAAAGAAATTTACGATGAGATTCCTATTGGTGTTGTTCCTGAATCTGCTAAGTATGAAGTTGTACATGATGAAGATTTAGACACCTATTATGCGAAGTCTGAGTGCTATATTTGGAAGAATTATTCCAATTATGCTGAGGATATTATCAATAAAAATAAGGGAGCCACATTATCAGTTGAGATCGGTGTTATTAGCGGGAAATTCAATAACACGGATAAGATCTACGATGTTTACGAGTATAAGTACCTAGGTGTTACATTCTTAGGATCCAATCATACCCCAGGAATGGTAAATGCCAAAGCATCGTTTTCAGCAGATAATCAGTCGCTTTATGAAAAGATAAAGGAACTTTTAGAAGAAGAACTTCATTCTAATGGGAAAGGAGGAAATCAGTTGGAAGACGAAAAACAATTGGGATTTAATAATGATGAAAATCCTGAAGCAAAAATTACTGAAGATACATCTACTTCAGAAAGTGAATCAGAAGAAAATACTACGCATGAGTTCAGCATGGAATTCGCATCGTATAACGATAAAAGAAGATCGTTGGTAGAGGCGCTTGATGGTATTGATGAAAATACACCATCTTTGTATTATAGGCATTACGTGATTGATTTTGATGATTCTCAAGTTATTTTTGAGAGATGCTACGATATGAAAGATGCAGAAACTGGTAAATGGATTTATGGGCATGCTTATTACAAACGCTCTTACGCTATTACAGATAATGTTTGCACGTTAGGTAGTGATGAGGTTGAAGTATTTCCTAAATTCTTAACTCAGTCAGATATCGATTTATTAGAATCTCAGAACGTTCAATTGATGGAAGAAAATAAGGCGTTAAAAGAGTTCAAAGAGAATGCTTTATTTACAGAAAAATCTGAAAGTATTAAAGCTGTCTTTGCACAATTTGATGAAAAATTATGCGGATTGGAAGAATACCAAAATTATAAAAACACTGTTTTAGGATTTGAGAAAGAACAGATGATCGCCGTTGAAACAAAAGACATTGAAGACAAGTGTTATTCAATGGTTGGTCGTTTAAGCTTCTCAGCTGCTAATACAAATGAACAAACAGGATCTGTTCAGATTCCATATGAACCTAATGATGGAACTACTAATCATGAGGATTATTTAGGTGTTAGTCCAGAAGTCGCTGAATATTTACAGAAATTTTATACAGGAGGAAATGAATAAATGGCTAATGAATTAAAAGCAATGGTCGTTAGAGCACGTATGGCTTCTGAATATGATGGTACTTTACGTGTATTTGTTAAAATCACTAGCGATGTTGAAAACGGAACAGTCTTTAAGATTGGCGAATTAGTTGAAGGCGAAAGAGAAATCTATACTTATGCAGATGCTGTAGCTGGCACTGATACAGTTGGCAAAGGTCATAGCATTGTAGGTCACTTGGCATTAATGACTACTCCAGAAGTAGTAGCAGATCCTAGAGTTGATGATTTATTAGGATTCGTCAATAAGGAAGGTACTATCGGAACGATGGATATTTTTAGACCTGGCGACTATTTTGAAGTAACTGCAGAGGCATTTACTAATGGAGCGACTGCGGCTGCGCAGATTGATACTAATAAGTACGCTACTACGACTGCAGGTGGAAAGATTACGTTAGCTTCTGATGGAACAAATGCTTTCGCTGTTTATGTTGGCAAGAGAAATAAATTCTATGGATTTAGAGTATTAGAGCCTGCAGAAGCTGCTGCAGGTGTGGGTGAATAAGAATAATACAAGAAAGGAGAAAACAATAGATGTTAACTAAAGAAGCATTATATGAGTTAGCTGTTGGTGCTATCAAAGGTACTATGCCAATGCAGTTTTCTAATGGTCAGACTAACTCAGAAGCATTACGTCAAGCATTAATTGAAGCAAATGGTGGTAAAGATACTATTTCAATTAAACAGCTGTATCGTGGTAACATGGTATTTGATTTAATTGAAGCTATCATTCCAGTAATGATTGACGAAGGATTAAGAGGAGACGAATTCTTCAATAACTTAGTAGAATACAGAAATCGTGCATTAGACGATGACTTTATCTTTAGAGTAGAAAGACCTTTAGATGATATTTTAGTTGCTAAGGCTGGCTATGGTACGATGGCAATTAGACGGCAGAGATTAGCAGGTATGGAAAATGTTGAGATTCCAACTTACTTCCATGTTGCTAAAGTATATGACGAATTGAAGAGATTCTTGGCTAGTAGAATTACTTTACAGGAATTAATTAATCGTGTATCTACTGCCTTCATCAAACAGATCCGTGTTGATATTTATGACGTATTTGCAGGAATCAGTAACTCTAATCAGTATGGTTTAGGAGATGTCTTTGTTCCTGTTGCTGGTACATACAATGAAGAAAATCTGTTCCAGATGTGTGTAAGAGTTGAAGCTGTTACTGGTACTCAGCCTGTTATCACTGGTACTAAAGCAGCTTTAAGAAAAGTAACGACTGCTGTTGTTTCTAATGAAGCAAAAGACAGTATGTACAATGTTGGTTACTTTGGTAAATTCAATGGATATAACATGGTTTATGTTCCACAGATTGCTAAACCTGGAACTGATGGTGCTGAAATGCTGTTAGACGATAAGAAATTATACATTATGGGTGCAGATCAGAAACCTATCAAGGTTGTCAATGTTGGTGAAGGTATTGCCTCTACGACTGATCCATTACAGACTGCAGATAATACGCTGAGCTATTTCTATGGTCAGGAATATGGTGTCGGTGTAATCTTCTCTCAGAAGATGGGCATCTACACTATGTCCTAATAATATTTGTTGGTAGACAAGCGAGTAAGGCGCTTTTTTATTTTAAGCGTCTTTTTACAAGGATAGAAAGGAGAATTTATTTTGGCTAGAACGCCTACTGCTAAAAAAGAGACTGCTGCGGAAGTAGCCGAAGTAGTCGAGACAGCGAAAAAGCCACAAACAACTAAACAGGCAGCTGTTGAAAAAGAACAGACACCAGTTATTCCTAAAAGCTTAGACAATTCGACCGAGGTTGTTGTTAAAAGTAATTTTAATGGCAAGCTTTATTTCAGAAACGATCGTACTGGAAATGTTGTTGAATGGAACAGACTGGGAGAGAAACAAAACTTATATGTAGAAGATATTAAACATATTAGATCTACTCAAAGCGGATTCTTTGAAGATGGATGGATTACTTTGTTAGGGGTTGAAGGTGAATATAATTATCTAACCCAGGAACAGCTTTATTCAATTCTATCTTTAAATAAGTATTGCCCAAAGGTAGACTACAACAATATGTTCGCTTCTTATATTAAGATGACACGCAAACAAATCACTCCTGTTATTGAGGGTATGACCGAAACGGAGAAAAAGATGTTTGGAAATTATATTGCGTCCTTGACAAAAGATGAAATTGAAAATATCTCTACTGGAACAATTAAGGCTATTAATGAAAAGCTGAATATTGATTTAGAGGATTATGTGTAATTTCACTACGTTTGAAGATGTCTATCAAGTGTTTTTAAGAAAAATTAGGGATTATGATTTAGCTAAGCTATTTGATTTTGATATGGAAGATATCATGTTTGGATATCTTGTTGCAGCAATTACAAAGTTTAAAAGTTGCAAGAAAGATATTACTGATATCAATATTGAAGAACAGCGATTTAACTGTTCTTTGAATATTACAGAGATTGATATTTTAGCAAACTTTATGGTTTATGAATGGATCACTCCATACGTAAATGATGAAGATTTGCTGAAGAATACGTTGAATACATCTGATTATACAAACTATAGCCCTGCCAACCTCTTGTCAACTATGAAAAGCAGGCAAGAAGAAGCACGGCAAACGGCTAGACGGCTGATGAATACCTATTCTTTGCAGGGTGTTAAATTAGTAGACAAGGTGAAAAACAGATCATGACAGAGTTCTTAGAATGGGCTACAAATAATATCTTCAAAGTCTTACCTTTAAAGGAAGAACGAAACATAGGTTTATATGATTATCTGGATAGTGTTTATATCCAGCTGTATGGTGCTATGACAACATTTCCTGAGTTAAGCGAAGACATTGATTATATTTCTATTTTAAACACTCTTGCTTTCTTAAAGGATAACTCATTTACAACCAAAACGTGCAAACGTGAAGTTTTTAAATGTCTTAGCCTTTTGAAGAAAATCAAGTCTGCTTATGAAGTATGACCTGTATAGAAATCAATTAGGAGTTCATGGTTTGGAGAAGTCAGAAAGAGACGTTAATCATTATAAAGATCAGATTTTAAGAAAAGTACATGAGAGTCCATCATGTAAAAAAGTGTTATTAAATGGTATTGAAGCTGAGGTAGTTATTACATCTACTACCGATGTTAATGAGAAACATGTTAAGGCTTTGCCTTACGAAGAGTTTTTTGCTGGGGACATGATTTATTGGAAAGATTTATATTGGCTGATTATGGACGTTGACGATGATGATACTGTTAATTGTAAAGGAACAATGAGACGTTGTTCTGTTTCTTTGCGTTGGCAAGATTCAGAAGGAAATATATATGAAACACCTTGTGTTTTGGGGTCTTCATCTGGTACTTTATCGGATGGAAATTTAACAGATGGTCGTTTGATGACTGTTGGCGCACGTAAAAAAGTGTTGATGATTCCTTTCTCTGAAAAGTGTAGATCATTACTGAGAGATAAGCGTATTATGCTTGTCGATAATAATGATGATATCACTGTTTTCAAGATTGTGGAGATTGACACTTTGACTTATGTATATAATGGTCATGGCTATATTGCTGTAACGATTGAAGAAGATGTGTTGAATGTTGAAAAGGATAACTTGAGATTGCATATTTGCGATTATATTGAAAGAGAAAATCCTAATATACCGCCTATTTTTCAAGATCCTGAAACTGAGATTGTCACATATGATTCATCAATTTTGTTGGGCTATTCATTAGGAACAACATTAACAGCAATATTTACTCCTGAATCAGAAGATCTTGTTCCAGTATGGACGGTTAATTGTAATGATATGGACAAAGTGATTGTGAAAGATGAGGGATATTCCATCAATATTTATGTGAGCGATAAATCAATGTTGGGTGAATTTATATCAGTAACATTATCAGATGGATCAGGCAAATATCCATCAGATACTGTTGAGTTGGAGGTTGTTTCAATTTACTAATGGCTAACAGTCGTATAATTGAAGAAATCAAAAACAGAGTTATTATGGATATTATTGAAGATCCTGAAATTGTTGATGCTATCGACAGTCCTGATAAAGATACTGTCGGTTGGTCTCCTAGATATATGATTGATTGCCCAGACACTATTGAAAAAGGTTTTACCCCCCTACTCTTTAAGTATTTTAAGAATACTAAGATGATCACTAAATCCATTACGTTCATTACAGTTATTGTTAATATTAATGGTGTTTACAGCAATAATGATTTGTTTCAAAACGTCAGTGTGCAGATTCAGATAGTAACTAACGATACCCATATGAGGATTGATAATGCAGCTATTCCTATGAATAGAAATGATTATCTTTCCATATTGCTGGATAATAAATTTAATGGAGCAGACATTGGATATGGTACACTTCAACTCAATACAAATATTGAAACTATTTATAATGAGGACTATAACTGTAGGATCCTTACTTTTAGAACGCTTGATTTGAACGACAATTTATGTTGTGATAATGGATATACTGAATGATGTAGATAAATTTCGACTTTATAGAGGACTTGAAATTGAAATAAATAATCGAATTAAACTTAAGCCACCTACTCTACAAGAGATTGTAGATTATGGTGAAAAGAAGTATTTCAATTTTGTCAATTTGTTATGCGCTGTCGGTGCTGATTTAAAATGGCAATTAGACGATGCAGGGATTGACTATACAAAAATAGATGATTTTGAATTGTTTTGTAAGTTCATTGCGCCTAGCATTGATAAGAAAACGTCTCAGATCGCGTTTAATGCCGATCTTGATTTATCATCAATGAAGGCATACTACAATGAAAAGATACAAGATTTTGTTTTGGTTCAGAAGATACATAATGTGAAAGAAGTCGAGGTTGGGAACAAGTGGCTAAATAAAATTAGAATTTTGTTCCACAAACCTATTAAGACAAAAGTATCAGAAGAACAGTATGAGATAAAAATAGATAGACTTGCTTACTTAAGAATGGTCGCTGCATTGAGATATATGCATAAAACTAAACGTAACGATGAGTTGCCTGGAAATGAAACAACTCGTCGTTTTTTTATTGAGGAAGCAAGAGAAGATTACGAAAAGGCTAAGAACAAAGATTATAAGTCTCAGCTTTTTAATATAATATCAACTCTTGTCGTTACACCTGGATTTAAGCATGACGAAAAGACTGTGTTTGATATGAATATTGTTGCTTTCTATGATGCTGTAGGAAGGACACAAAAAGTATCGCAGGTCGATTTGTTGTTGCAAAGTGGATATTCAGGTTTTGGTATCAATTTGAAAGATATTAAAAAGGAAGAGTTGAACAAATTCGCAGATTTATAAAAATAGGAGGAAGAATAATGGCTTTTAATCCACAGGAATTAATTATTGAAAGAGCCAAAGAGGTTCTGTTTACTGATTATTCTACTGAAAATCCATTAGTTAGAATTACCGAAGTTGAAGATTCAACTCTCGAATGTACTTCTGAAAACGATGAAGTAACTGATGCTCAGGGTACGCCTATTGATCGTATTCCTAGATCTAAAGCAGCTACTTTTTCAGCTTCTGGTTCATTCTTTAACTTAGGATTAGCAGCATTGCAGTTTGGTGCTGAAAAGGAACTGGCATCAGCTGAAAATAAATTTGTTGTTCCTTATTTTGAAGTATTAAAGGCAGATGCTGATGCTCATACGATGACTTTATCTAAGACTCCAGTTAAAGGTACTGTAAAGGTATGCCCTATTGCTGACAAGTCAATTGGTGAAGCCATGGAGTTAGCGCCTTCTACTCCAGAACAGGGTCAGTTTAGCGTTAGTGGAACGACTGTAACTTTAAATGAGGCAGATACTGGTTCATTCTATGTAACTTATAAGTTTGAAGCAGAAAGCGGTGCTCGTGTTGTAAATAGAGCCGACCAGTTCCCTGAAACTGTTGGTTTCCGTGCATTGGTTATTTGTAAGAACGTATGTAATCCTAACTTAAAATATCTTGCCATCGTTGAAGCAAAGCGTGCTCAGTTAGATGCTACATCTATCTCAATCGCATTTAGTTTTGATGGCAAACATCCATTCACTGTAAACTTCAATAAAGAGTACTGTGAAGAGGATGCTGATCTCTTTACAATTTATGTAATCGAGGACTAGCGTTTATTATATAGAGGGGTTCACTCCCCTCTTCTATCTTATGAATAAATCAAAAATTAATCATTGGTGTGTTATCTGCGGTAAAGGTTATCATGCCTGCAATACATGTAATGAGGCAAGAGGTGTAGATCTTTGGCAGAAGTTTACTGACACATCTAATCATTATAGAATCTATCAAATTGTAAGAGATTATCATAATCATATTATTAGCCTAAAAAAGGCACATACATTAATCATGAAATGTGATTTAGATGGTTGGGAAGATTTCAGACCTAATGTTGCTAAAACCATTAGTGAAATCTTAGAATACGAGAAAACTAAAAAAGAAAATCGTAAGAATGTAGTAACGTTACAGGGGATGTGATGAGGATCACATCCTATTTTTTGAGTTAAAGGAGAAAAAGGTGTTATGTTTAGAGAAGACAACAATGTTTATGTAATTAAAGCAGAATTAATTGTTCCTCATTCTGCATTGTTTGATGAATTCTATAAACGTTTGATGTGTTTATTGCTATTCGATCAACTTCTTTTAGGAAACATACGCCATTGTAAACCAAATATTGCATATGAGGTAATTGAATGAGTGTAACAAGAAGCAAATATAATGTTAGCAAAAATAAAGATAAAAGAACGTTTAATGATATAGTTTTTGATTCTGAGGTAGAAATGAAGTTTTACAGAGACTTTGTTTTGCCTAAATATAATTCAGGAGAAATCACTTACTTTGAATTGCAGAGACCTTACATCCTTCAGGAAGGATTTAGAAAGAAAGATGGGAAAAAAGTACTGCCTATTAAATATGTGTGTGATTTCTTTTTGCGTTATGCCGATGGACACGAAGAAGTAATTGATATTAAAGGTTGTCCTGATAGCGTAGCCAAGTTAAAACGCAAGATGTTTTGGTTTATCTATCCAAATATTGATTATAAATGGTTAAAGTTTGTAAAAAAATATGGCGGATGGATTGAATACGAGGAATACAATGATATTAAGAAAAAGGAGAAACAAGGATGAGAACAAATAAAATGATTGATAAGATTGTGGGATTAAAGGCGAAAAAACAGACGCTTAATTATGAGGAAAGAAACGATTTAATTGAGCACTTCTTAATTTTGGCTCTTGAAGAAGATGATACAATCAATCCCTTCTTTAGAAGTTTAGCTGAAGACATTGCTGTATTGCATGCTTATTTTGAATTTGAATTAGAAGATGGCTCAATGTATGAAGTTAATTTATTAGAAGACCAGTACTCTATGGATGATTTATACGATTTAGCATATATGTTCGACATTTATGATGGATATGATGTTAATTATCGTCAAATTGGAGATATCTTATCTGATCTTGATATGTTCATCGAAAATAATAAAAAGACTTCCGAATCCAAGTATGATGCATTGCTGGATAAGCTTTTTGAGGTATTGGACAAATATGAGAAGTTTAGCGAAGTAGATATCAATAAATTTGTTAAAAGTATGTCCGTGTTGTCTAAGAAATTAGGTAGTGTCTCTAATGAAGAATTGGTAAAGGTAATCATTGAAACCATGAAAGATGATAAACCTATTGAGGAAGAAGATATTGTCGAGGCTACTAGATCTGTTAAAAAGAAAGAAGATTTAAATTAAATGCCGACTTATAATAATATTTCACAAGTAAGAAAAGCAGCAGAAGGCATAATCAGTATAGCATTACAGAACGTGGTACTTGTTATGGCTGAAAGCTTAACTGGGTACATTCAAAGCGAATTCTATAATAAATATACACCTAAATGGTATGTTAGATCAGGGAGGTTTCTTAATTCAGTAGAAACTATGGTTAAGAAGTGTTATGCTGAAGTATTTTTGGGGCTAGATTATTCATACAAGACAATAACTGATGATGGATCTAGTGTCGATGTCCCAGCAATTGAAGTAGCAGAAAACGCAAATCTTGGTATTCATGGTGTTTACTATCAAGTACGTAGAGAAGGATCTTTTTGGCTAGAGTTTACAAAGGAGTGGACACAAGATAGGATTGCTGATGAAATCATAAAACAATGTAAAGCGCTCGGTTTAAATGTATATAGGGTGTGATGTGAGTGGCTAGAAGAACTGTTTATAATAATATAGTGACCGATGAAAAACTGATGATGGTCAATCCAAAAAATATTGAATTAACCAATGATTTTTTGGATTATTTAGCGAGTGTTGATCGTTCTCCAAAGACTATTTATCAGTATTCCAATGATTTAAATATATTTTTTGTATGGAATTTAGAGAATAATGAGAATAAGTTTTTCGTTGATTTGAAGAAGCGAGACATTGTTAGATTTCAGAAATTCGTCATGTATGAATATTGCTGGTCACCTGCACGTGTTAAACGAGTCAAATCGGTTCTTTCTTCCTTATCAAATTATATTGAAAATTTTCTTGATGATGAATTTGAGGACTTTCGCCCTATCATTAGAAAAGTCGAGTCGCCAGTTAATGAAAAAGTGCGAGAGAAAACTGTGATGTCTGATGAAGACGTACACAAGCTTCTTGATACGCTAACTGAAGAAGGAAAATATGAACAAGCTTGTGCAGTGGCAATTGCTACCTATTCAGGAATGCGCAAGTCCGAGCTTCTTCAGATGAGGATAAATTATTTTGATGATAACCATATTATTATGGATGGTGCGATGTATCAAACCGAAGAAATCAGAACAAAGGGTCGTGGCAAACAAGGCAAGCGTATGAAAAAGTATGTCCTTATTGCTGCAAAACCATATATCGACAGATGGCTAGAAGAACGTAAACGACTAGGTGTTAAAATATGGGATTTGTTCGTTACTCGTGATGCTAATAAGAAATGGCAAAAAAGAAAAAGCATAGATCATTGGACTAATTATTTTAGCGAGATAATTGGAACAGATTTTTACTGGCATAGCCTACGGCATTACTTAGCTAGTAAATTTGATTCAATGAACATCCCTGCTGAGGTAACTCGAGAATTTAATGGATGGGCTAATGTGTCCATGGTTAGTTATTATAATGACAATGAAGTTTCAGATACATTTGGAAAGTATTTTACAAAGGATGGCATTGTTAAACAAGACAAAGGAAGCTTAGGATAGCAAAAAAGCGCTTCGTTATTGAGGCGCTTTATTATTAGGTTTAGCTGCATGACGGCCTATTGGTTGTTCATCGGTCTGATCATAACCTGATGTTAGCTCATAGTTTTGTTTTAAAATGTCTAACTGTTCTTTTGATGGATGGCTGAATGTATTATAGCTTTCTTTTGGTCTATGAGGTTTAGATATCCAATAGATACTTTCTACCAATTCTCCAAAACCATAAAGTACTATACATCCAATTCCTATTCCCACTAAATTTGTAATTACCAATGTAACGCCAGCAGAAAAGAAGTCTTCATCAAAATCAGAACTGGTAATTAAAGCCATTCCGCCGATTAGTTCTAATACAAATAACACAACGAAAAGGACTAAGGCTAGTTTCTTTATAGATGTACCGATGCTTTGATTGTTGTTCATAATATACCTCCAATATGCACAAATTGTATATTTATGTTTATATTCTACAACAATATGTGAGCAATGTCTATATTTATGTTGTATGATGATTGTTTATAAATATTATAGGTTAGAGCAAAAGGAGTCAAAGAAGTTAAAGGTGATAATGATTTAGAAAGGAGATCATTAAATGCCTGATAACAACAACAACTTTAAATTTAAGCTTGGCATTGATTTAGACCTCGATTCAATACAAAGCCAGCTTGAAAAGTTAAATACTCAAAATAAGAAAATCAATGTTGGTATCAATGTTGAAGATAGTGAGTTCAATAAGGTTGTTAATGATTTAGAAAGAAGTCTTAAGAGAATAGATACTTCTAGCGTGGCCAAAAGTTTTAAATCAACCAAAGATAGTATCATGAAGGATATTAATGATCTTACTAGAGAATTCTCTTTTGAAGATATAAAGACTGATGGATTTAAGAAAGCGACTGAATCTATTTCTAAATCGATTAGCACCTTGCGTGATGATATAAGGATATTCAAGGTTGAACAAAATGAAATGATTAATCCTAATATCTTTAACGCACAAAAGCAAAAAGCTTTGTCTGATTATAATAAGCTTTTAAACAGTAACACCGCATCCATGTCTAAGCTTAAAACTGAAGCAGACATGGTTTTTAAAAGTCTGAATTCTGCTTCTACTCCAAAAGAGTTGACAGCTGCAAATCAGCAGCTTCAATTATTGCAGAAGAATGTTCAGACATTAAATTCTTTAAACTTAAATAATTTAGAAAAAGAAGCGCAACAAGTACAAGATAGATTTTCCAGTGCAATTAAGACATTGACTGATCTTAATAACTTGGAAAGCCGATTGAATAATATAAGCGCTAAAAGTACTGGTAGTGACCATTTGCTTAATCAATCAGCTAACTTACAAAATCGTGTCGGTTCATTGAAAGACGATGTTTATGCTCAAGCTGATTTAGATGGAATAGTTGATGAAGCTACTATAAACAAATACAAAGAATTAAGAGATGAAGTAAATCTCTTAAACTCTGAGTTTAAACAGTATCAACAGACAGTAAAACAGACTGAAAAGGCTGAAAAGGATTTATCTCAGAATAATGCCTTTGAATTAAACAAGGCAAAATCTTTACAAGAGATTGAAGCCTATATGACCAATAATTCAAAGGCGGTTCAGCAGTTTGGTACAAGTTTAAATGATCTGAAACAGCGCATTGCAGACGTTGGCGATCAGTCTAGCCTAACTTCTTTGAATAAAGAGTTTGGTATTCTAAAAAAACAGATTGATGCGGTTGGCGCTTCTGGAAGAACATTTGGTGCTGAACTAGCAAATGATATTGGTAAGTTTGGTACATGGCTAGGCGCTGGAACAATATTGATGAGTGGTATCAACGGAGTCCAGAATGCGTTTCAGCAGATTGTTGGACTAGACGATGCCATGATTGAATTAAGGAAAGTAACCGATGAGACAGAAGAGTCTTATCGGAATTTTTATTATACAGCAAATGAGTTAGCTAAAGAGTTTGGTGCTACCACGCAGGAAGTAATTAATGCTACTGCTACATGGGCACAGACAGGATATAACATTCAAGAAGCAGCTCAGTTAGCGCAGAACTCTATTGTTCTGTCAACGATTTCTGAGGATTTGAGCGTTGAGGAATCAACAGACGCTCTAATTTCAGCGATGCGCGGATTTCAGCTTGAAGCAGACGAAGTGCTGGATGGCATTGTAAGCAAGGTAAACATTGTGGGTAAAACGTTGCCCCTAATCCACTATATCGGTTAAAGGCTAGAGATAGTTAAGACCGAGGAAAGAACAGATATTAAGGTGTAAATTTAAATATCTGTAATCCGTAGAGACTGCGATGCTCCTATTGGTAACAATAGGAGTTAAGTGGATTCTAGCTTTTTGCTAGTAATATACAGTCCGTACTCGTGAAATAATCTAAATATGAAACACGAGAGTTAGCCAGAAATGACTAACCGCCATTACTAATGGTTTGTAGCAAATACATAAGTATTTATGAAAGTAACAATGATTTAGAACAAATTTGCCTTGACAAATAAAGATGTCATCGAGTCACTTAAACGTGATGCAGCTGCTTTAGCAGACGCAAATAATACAATTGACGAAGCAATTGCTTTATCTGTGCCTATCGTAGAACAGACTAGAGACGCAGATGCAGCAGGTACTATGTTAAAAACGTTGCAATCAAGAATCCGATTTTGACGGTCGGGTTATACAGTAATGTATAACATTCAAATTATTTAATTGCAGGTAATTCCTTAGAGCCTTGCACCACAATAATCGGGAAACCAGATTATGATGGTTAGACAACGCAAGGATTGGATGTTCATGCAGCCAAGCACCCTAACGTATTCCATAGATCATATGGAGCTTGAGTCGAGGGTGAAGGTTCATCGACTATTCCCCATAAGGGCATCAACAATAAAATAAGGGTGGAAATCCCGAATAGTTAATGCAATAGAAGTACGGCACAATCGCTAATGGTGTGGGTGAAATCCCCTTAAATGGAAAAGGTAGTCCCCTACTCTATTATAGAGAGGGTGAAGAAATAGTCAAATCTCATATGAAAGTATGAGCGAAGATATAATTCGTTGTAGTGTTGCGAACTACAAAAATATAAATGCTGTCAACGAAGAAACGGGCGCCTTAGATGAAGAATTAGTGACACTCGCAGGAGATCTTTATGATCTAACAAACGTCTCAGTCTATGACGCAGCCACAGGAGAACTGCGTAGTACCTACGATATCATCAAAGATATCGCAGATGTTTATGATGAATTAGATTCAAAAACACAATACCAGGTATTAGATCTGCTTGGTGGCAAACGTAATGTTAACCAGGTAGCGGCTTTAATCAATAACTTTGATACTGCTGAACAGGCTTTAGAAGCTATGCAAAATTCAGCTGGTGGTGCAATGGAAGAGTTTGATAAAGCAACCGAATCTGTATCTTATTCATTAAACAGACTACAGGAAACGATGACTGGCATTGCACAGAATTTGATCGATTCTGATGCGGTTAAATTTGCTGTAGATTCTTTAAATACAGTTTTAAATTTAATTGATCAAATCACAGCTGTAAGCGGTGGTTTAGGAACTGTGTTAGCTGGTGTTGGTGCTTATATGGGCGCTAAAAATACAAGCGGCTTTGATTTGCTGAATGGTTTAATCAATAGTGCTGCTGGTACAGGTATTAATGCTTTTTGGGGAGCATTCCTCCCAGAAGAATTTAACACTTCAAAATTAGATGAATTTGCTGAGATGATCCGCACTACTGGTATGAACGCTCAGGATATGGCTAGTAACTTTGGAACCGCATCTACAGCTGTGTCAACCTATATTACTGAAGTTGGCGAAGCAAATGTTACGACTGCTGGATTAGCAAATACAATTGGCAGATCATTAGGAAGTTCCAAAATTCTAAGTGTATTTAGTACATTGGGAAGTATGGCTTTGAATATGGCTGCTGGATTTGCTATTGGAACAGCTATTAATGCTGGAATTAAAGCTATTGATGCTATGATTACTACCCAAGCTGAATTAGAAGAACAAGTATTAGAAACGAAAAATGCTTATAATTCATCTGTTTCAGAATTAGATAGTGTCAATGCTGAATTAGCTGAGAATAATGCGCAAATCGCAGAAATTCAGAGCAAAGGAAAATTGACTTATACTGATGAAGCGGAATTAGAGAAACTTCGTCAAGCTAATCAATTACTTGAGAATCAAAAATATCTATTGGAAACTCAGGTTGAACAAAATACAAGACAGTTAGCAATTGACACTGTTAAAGCAACAAATAATAAATACAATACCAATGTGACTGATAAAAGCATCACGAATCCTCAGCAATTAATCGATACTTATGCAAAAACCTACTCTTCTACGGGTGGAAATGATACCGACTCTTTTGCTGGAGTAGCATATTCATATCAACAGGCTGAGAAGGCGCTTGAAGGTGTTACCAAAGGTACCGAACAGTATCAAAAAGCATTAGATAGGTTAAGCAATTCACGTGCTAACGTTAATGAGATGATGCAAGAAATCAACTCAGAGATGAGCAACATGCAAATCTATGTAAATCAGATTCAAGACCTTGACCCTAGTCAATGGAGTATAACCGATCAGCAGATTATGGATCGTTATAATGAATTGTCGGGCTATTATGAATATCTTGCGGAAATGACTGAACCAGATCAATATCAAGCTCAAAAGTTTGATGAAATATTTGATACGGCTGGTTTAGAAAAAACAAGAGATGAATTGGCCGCAATGGCTAAAGAAGGAAAATTAGATGCGACTACTATTCGTTCTTATGAAAACCTAAATAAAGCTATTGAAGACGCTGGTTTTTCTGCTGAAGAATTTAATGATCAATTCCAAGCAATGGTTGATAATCCAGTCAATATTATCGAGAGATTTTCTGCCGCATTAATGGAATTAGATTCAAATTTGGATGATGTTAAAGAAGACTTAGAAGCTTTCGATGTGGCTTTTGCAGAGTCCGTTTCTGCTACTGGTATGTCTGATGAATCTATTGATGCCGTTGCTTCAATGTTTAGTGGATTAGATTCTTATGATTACTCTGCTCTTTTTGAAAATACAGCAAATGGTATTCATATGAATACAACTGAGTTGGCTAGATTGTCTAAAGAGTACGACCAAGTATATGGTTCTAAATATGAAGACAAAGTAAAAGAATTGCGTCAAGAATATCAGGATCTGTGTGTAGAAATTGCTAATACTTCTAATGCTGTAGAAAGAAATGCATTAATATCTAAGAGAAATAGTTTACAAACACAAATCGATCAGGCTGAAGAATTGGCCAGTAAATATAGGGGCTTGACTTCTGATTTTAGTGCATGGCAAAAAGCTTTAAGCGGTGCTGAAGAAGGAGACAATTATGACCAGTTAACTGGTGAAATCGAAAACATTGAGAAATTGTATAAAGAAGGATTAGTAGGTACTAATGAATTTACTTCTGCTGTACAATTGATGACCAATGTTGATATGACTACTGCTTCTACCGAAGAATTAATGAAGGTATATGAAGAAGGTATGCCAAAGATCAAACGTTATTTTACAGAAGGCTCAGATGGATGTCTGAATTTCTTAAAAGACGTTGAGAAGCTTAATTCTGAATGGGCGCATATGAATGAAGATGGTTCATGGGAGATTAATTTTAATGACGAATTGTTAGCCGAGCAGTTAGGATTAAATGTAGAGACCATTCAACAGATTGGGCGGAAACTTACTGATTATGGATTTTATATCAACTTTGATGATTCCCTTGACGAACTGTATGAATTACAACAGGCTGCGTCCAACGCTGAAGGATCATTAGAAGCTTTAACTGGATTAGATGTTAACATAGATGTAAGCAACATGTCCACTGATGAAATCAATGCCGAATTGCAAAAGTTAGAGGACAAAAAGAAAGAAATCAATGCTACTCCTTTAGGCGTAATATCTGATGAGGACAGACAAACAGCTTTTAACAATATTAATGCTATAGAATCTTACCTGCAGGCTTATTTAGGTGAATCAGCTTCTTCTACTTACTATATCAATATTGAAGCGAACAGAAGTCATTTAGACCAAAATCTAAAAGATATGGAAGATGCAGGTATACAATTGGGCGTAGAAATTGATTTTGATAGTTATGATCTTGAATATATCGATAAAGAGATTGCTGCGCTTGAAAAAACTATTGAGAATTTTAAAGACGAAGATGGAGAAATTGATTTAAGCATACCTGGTGCTGCACAAGCTCAAGAAACATTGATAGCTTTAAACTCACGTAAACAAGAATTGACTTCAAGCGCTGTCTTGGATATTGATGTATCTAAATTAAATGAAAAGTTGCAAAGTCCAATACAGCAATTACAGAGTATTCAAACCGCTATTATGACTGTCGAGAATATGAAAGTAACTCCAGGGGTAGATCAGTCTGAAATTGATGCAGCAAGCGCAAAAGTCGATCAGATGATTACAGACTTTGCAACAAAGAATCCAACTATTACTGCTCAATTGGGAATTGATACAACCAATCTGGAAACAGCGAAAACACAAATCGATTCATTAACAAAAGCACAGTTTATTTCTATTGGTGTTAATGCGGAGGCTTTCACAGATTTTGCAGAATCAGATAAAGATATAGGCGCTTCTGTTATTTACAATGTTGACGATGTAATGGTCAAAGCCTTTATGGAGCGTAATTTAGATGTGACTGCAGATGTTATCTATAATGCTACATTATCTGACCAAGCTGCTAATTTTAAAGCCCCTGATATCAGAGGCAATATTGTTTACACTGCTTCTAGTATTGCCACAGCAATCAAATCTGCTGGTGCTGCAAATGCAGAAGGTAGAAACAACGGAGATAGTGTATTCAAGAGAGCGAAAAGTATGGCTAAAGCTTTCGTTGATGGTGTGCGCAATGGTAAAAAAGCTAAAGCGGGTAAATCATTCGCAAATGGTATTGCTAAAGGCAAAGACCTCATTGGCGAATTAGAACCTGAGATTCTTGTTAGAAATGGTCAATACTATATCATGGGCGAAAACGGCGCAGAGTTGTTTGATTATCAGCCAGGAGATATTATCTTTAATGGTAGACAAACTAGAGAACTGCTTTCTAAAGGTAAAATCACTAGTGGTAATACTAGAGGTATGTCTTTTGTTAATGGGAACGCTGAAGGAGATGCTTTCTTTTCTGGTGGCGGTACGCTTTATGAAAATGGTAACGTAAAGAAGTACCCAACGGGGAATAAAAAAAAATCGTCCAATAAATCATCCAATGATGATGCAGAAGAATTCCTTGAAACAATAGACTGGATCGAGATCGCTATTCAACGTGTAGAAGAAGAAATTGAACGGTTGGATACTGCTGCTAGCTCTGTATATCGTTCTTGGTCAGAAAGAAATAGTAAGCTTACATCGGAAATTGGACAAATTAGGAATGAACTAAGCTTACAGCAAAAAGCATATGATCGTTACATCCAAGAAGCCAATTCTGTAGGATTAAGTGAAACTTATGCTGCTAAAGTACGGAATGGTACTATAGACATCGAAGATATCTCCGATGAAGATTTATATAATAAGATTCAAGAATATCAAACGTGGTATGACAAAGCGCAGGAAAGCTTAACAGCTTTAACTACTTTGCAAGAAGATTTGTCAGAAGCCTACTCTACTCGGTTTGATAATGCCGCTACTTATTGGGAAGGCAAAATAGAACAATTAGAGTATCTGATGGATGACATTGAAACTATGATTGATATGAATGAAGCTAAAGGTATGTTCTCTAGTAGAACGTATTATGATAACCTAATTCAAATTGAAAGAGATAATTTAACCAATCTTGAGAATGAGCGTAATGCTTTGATTAGCGCTATGAATGAAGCATTGAACTCTGGGACAATAAAACAATATAGTGAAAGATGGTATTGAAATGCCCGTTTGTACGTTTGTGCAAACGTATTTTGTTTAATTGCTAGAAAACCCTAAAGGTAAATAAACTACAACGTAAAGATGAAAAAAGCTTAAGCGTGAATGTTATGAAAATAGAAAAAATTATTTACATGAGAGCGAGGTTAAATCCCCTGCTCTTTTTTTTAATGGGCAATTAGCAGCCAAGCCTCGAATAGAGGAAGGTTCAACGACTATCCCTTTAAGGGAGTAGGTTTACAAGCTATTGGTAAATCGAAACAGCAAATAATGTATGTAAAATGGAGGTGAAAGATATTTTAAAAGAAAATCAAGAGATATTAATGACATGGAATAGTTTTTCTAGAAATTATTATGAAGGAAAAGGTTATAAATATACAAAGGAAAAAGATGAGTTTTATGTTAAAGTCGAAGACTTAAATAAGCATTCAAAGAAAAAAGTAATCGTGATATGCGATTGTTGTGGGAAAGAGTATGAACAATGTTATTATCAATATAATGATATTGTTAAAACACATGGGAATTCGTTATGCTCCAAATGCAGACGCAAAGAAATATCTGAAAGAAAAATAAACGCTTCCAAATCAAGGTATTTTGAAATATTAAATGAAATTTGTAAAGAAAAAGGATATATTTTATTATCAACAAAGGACGAGTGCATAAATCGACCAAAATCGAAAATTAAAATATATTGCCCTATTCACGGGGAGCAAACAGCTAGCCTTAGAAATTTTCTTCGAAGGAAAAGATGCCCTAAATGTGGACTAGATAAAAGAGCGAAAGATAATTCATTAACACCAGATGAAGTAGAAGATTATATAAATTCTATTAATGGGAATATTCTCCTAAATAAAGAAGAATATGTTAAAATAAGTGTAAAGAACTTGAGGATTAAATGTGGTCTGTGCGGAGAAGAATATGTTACATCTTTACATGCGTATAAACATGGATTTATTAAATGCAGAAAATGTTCTCAAAAAATAAGCAATGGTGAATTAAAGATATTACAATATTTGGAGAATAACAGTATTGAATTTGAACATGAATATAGCTTTAAAGACTGTAGAAATCTATGGCCTCTCAGATTCGATTTTTATCTACCACAATATAAATGTGCAATTGAATTTGATGGAAGACAACATTATGATAAATATCCATTTGAATATTATGGTTCACCAGAAGCTGAAGCAAAATTGGCTGAAACGAAACGCAGAGATGCTATTAAAAATGAATATTGTAAAACACATGATATATATTTAATCCGCATACCTTTTTGGAACATAAATAAAATTGACGATATTTTAGATAAAAAGCTTATTACATACATTAAAGATATAGTCTAATCTTGCAAGAAATTGCAAGAAGATGTTTGGCATCTTATTTTGCGTAGCGAGCAAAATTAATATAAATGATGAAATGCAGAATGAAATTAACGGAGTAAACTCTGCTATTCTTGAAGCAAATCAATCACTTCTTGAATTTAACAACAGTATCAGAGAATTAGATTGGGAAATTTTTGATTATCTCCAAGAGAGCGTTTCTAGCATTACTGATGAATCCGATTTCTTGTTGGATTTATTAGGAAATGAAAAAGCGTTCGATGAATTAGGTAAAAATACACAATTTGCAGACGCACGATATGGCTTGATGGGTATTAATTACAATACTTACATGGAACAGGCTAATCAATATGCGGATGCATTAAAAGAGTTAGATGAACAGTTTGCTAATGATCCATTGAATATGGATTATCTTGAAAGAAGAAATGAGTTGCTTGAATCTCAACGTGATGCAATTAAAAATGCAGAAGATGAGAAACAGGCTATTATTGATTTGATTGAGGAAGGCTACAATGCGCAACTGAAGGCTTTGGATGAATTGATTCAGAGACGGAAGGATGCATTGGATGAGGAAAAGTCGCTCTATGATTTCAATAAAAGAATTCAAGAACAAACTCAAAATATAGCAAATTTACGTAAGCAATATCAGGCATTTTCAACCGATGACAGTGGCGAGAATCAGCAAACCCTTCAGGATTTGAGAAACCAGCTGAAAGATGCTGAGGAAGAATTAGAAGAAACCACTTATTCCAAGTATTTGGAGGATCAAAGTGCTCTCTTGGACTCGCTCTATTCGTCCTTCGAGGAGTGGATCTCAATACGTCTCGATAATCAGGACAGATTGATAAGTGAAACAATTGCTGCTGTCAATGACAATAGCAATAATATCGCTAATACAATCAATACTGCTACAAGTGATGTTGGCTACACTGTCACTAACTCAATGAAAGAAATTTTAAATACTAGCACTGGAAGTATTACTGATATGATATCAAATTATGATAGTAACTTCAGTAACAAAATGACTACGCTTCAAAGTGCTATTGATAATATTAAAGCGAATGTTGCTCAAATGGTGGCTAATGCGAATGCTGAAGCAGCAGCGCAACAGGCACAACAACAGCAACAACAGGCTAACCAAGGCTCAAACTATGGAACAGGTGGAGAATCCCCTACTAATTCAGGATCCAGTTCCTCAAGTAGTAGTTCATCTAGTTCAAATAGTAGTAGTTCGAGCGGCGGATCATCGGATTATGGATTCTTTATTTATAAGAAGGATTCTTATCCGAAGTCAAAATTGAATCAATGTTTAGGTTCAAGTAAAAATGGTTAAATTGCGGGAACAGTCCCAGAACCCCAATCTGCTACAACGGAGTTGGAAACGACAAACGTGAATGCGGCAAGAGTTTTAAACTTATCAGTCACATATATAAAAAAATGTAGTTAAAAATATTTTATGTGATAGAGACCATAAAAAAGATTGGGCTAGGATCAACCGAGTATGCAAGTTACTCAGACGCAGCGAAGTCCCTTAACAGGTAGTGCTGATGGGAAACGTTCAGAGACTATAATACCTAAATTATGCTACATAATAATTGTATAGTCCACTCCCCTATTAAAATATCGGGAAACCGAGGGTATAAAGGATAAACACGAGTATCGTTGACCGCCTTAATATTGGGGCACCAATGGGATAATACATAAACCATTGGTTAAATCTTATCTAATTTTGCGAAAGTCCAGAGATGGATAACGCTTTGGAAGTGTTGTTATGGAAGGTGGTATAAATAACTAGCAAGTTTACAAAATCATTCCAAGATTGGTGTATAGAAAATAACAGATATGATTATTTGGATAGATGGGATTATGGATTAAATGAATTAGCTCCTAGTGAAATAGGATTTGCGGCTAATCGTAAATTTTGGTTTAAGTGCCCAAGAGGAATTCATGAAAGCAGGGCGTATAGTCCAAACAATTTAATTCATAAAGGAAGAACGGCAAAATGTCCTCAGTGTGAATCTATTGGGCAATTTATAATTGATACATATGGTGAAAATGGCATAGAAATGTATTGGTCTACTAAGAATAAAGTAGATCCTTTTTTATTAAGGAAAGGCTCAAGAGAAAAGGCATGGTTTAAATGCACCGAAAAAGAATATCATGAAGATTATTTGATGCCTGCTAATAATTTTTATAATGGACAGAGATGCCCTTATTGTAATTCGGTAAAAATACATCCAAAAGATTCATTTGCTCAATGGTGTATCGATAATATAGATAAAGATTTTTTGAATAAATATTGGAGTCCTAGAAATACATTAGATCCTTTTAAAATTGCAAAAAGATATGAGGGTAAAATTTATATTAAATGTACTCAAGTTGAATATCATGGAGATTATGAGACTACATGTTCAAGATTTGTTGCAGGGAAAAGATGTCCATTTTGTGCTGGTAAGAAAGTGAATCGTTTAGATAGTGTAGCCGTTAAGTATCCTATAATATTAGAATATTGGTCATCAAAAAATGCAAAAACGCCTTATGAATATTTGCCGAAATCGTGGGCTAAAGTATGGTTTAACTGCAAAAAACATGGCGAATACAAATCAACGATTAGTTCCTTTACTAATTCTATTTATCATTGTCCAAAATGTGCAAATGAAAATATTGTATCAAGTTATCAAAAAATGGTAAACGATTTTTTAGACGATATAAACATAAACTATTTGCGCGAATATAATTGTAATTTAAAACCTGTAAATCCAAAAACTGGTCATATTTTACCTTATGATGTCGAGATCCCTGCTTATAAAATGATTATAGAAATAAATGGTATGCAACATTATAAGATATGTGGAATAACCAAACTAAATGCTAGTTCTGAGGGAATTTCATTAGAAGAGTCATTAAAATATACTCAATGGAAAGACGAATATAAAAGAAAATATGCGATTGACAATGGATATAATTATTTAGCAGTTCCTTATACTGCGTTCAACGACAACCAATATAAGCGATTAATAATAGATGAAATAAAAAAACAACACACCAACAACGACTGAACGATAAGATTGCATAGTTTATTAAATGCAAATGCAACAGTCTGAACTCATACAATAATCTAACAATGAAATATGAGAAGAATGGTCGAATGCAAAGACATTCTCAGAAGCACCATTCTCGCCTATTTGTAGGTCGTAAAAGTAACAGATATGCAAGTACAACGATTTTGATTCATCATGGGCTGCTAGAGAGAAGTATTACCACGCTATGGGATTTAGTGGTAACTACGTATCAAGTGGATCACAAAATGTGTCAATGATAACCTGGATAATATATATTACATTTTGTCCAGTATAAACAACTTAAATTGCGGGAACACCCTTAGAGATTTAACAACCAAGCATACATAGCAATACGTATGTGGCGAATAGTAACGGATTCGGTATGGTAACATCGTTAAATATTGGGCAATCAAACGCAGCGAAATTTCTAATTTGATTATACATCATATTAGAAAGACGTTCAACGACTATAATAGTTGGTATCATTGTTTGCATCTCTAAAAGGAGATGTTTTTTATTTATACAGTATATATGCATGAAAATAAAGTTAATCATAAAAGATATTTTGGCATAACATCAAGAGATGTATGGGAAAGATGGGGTTCTAAAGGGAATGGATATTATAGGAACACTCATTTTTATAATTCAATTAAAAAATATGGTTGGGATAATTTTGATCATACAATAATTGCAGAAGGCCTAACACATCAAGAAGCTTTAGATATGGAAAGATATTTGATTACCTATTATCATACAAATCATAGAGACTATGGGTATAATTTAGATAATGGTGGATCAGGTGGCGGAAAAATGTCAGACGAAACAAAGCAAAAGCTTAGGGAATCACATCTAGGAAGACATCACTCCAATGAATCTAAAATGCGAATGAGCAAAGCTAAATCAGGTAAAAACAACCCAAATTATGGTAAAAAGCTTCCAGAATGGCACAAACAAGCGCTTATGCAAGGACGAATGAAGTCCGAATACACTCAGGAGCAAAGAGAAAAACTAATATCTGCAAGAGGGTTTAGAGTATTACAATACGATTTAAATGGTAAATTTCTTAATAAATTCAAAAGCACAGGAGAAGCTTCTAGGAACACTGGTGTAGATAGAAGTTGTATCAAAGCTTGTTGCAATAAACAACGCAGATATGCTGGTGATTATTATTGGAGATATGAAAAAGATGGCTATGTTGAAGGAGACGATTTAGATTTAAATGATATACCTAAAAAAGGTATACAAAAAACAGTATATCAATATGATTTAAATGGAAACTTTATACAAAAACATAGTGGATGTACAGAAGCTTCATTGACAATTTATGGTGATAAATCTAAAAGTAAAGGTATATGTGATTGTTGTAATGGTCGACAAAATATAGCTTTTGGATATATTTGGTCTTATAATGAATTATGTAAACAATGATATTATGGTATAGTCTAGTCCCACTGTTTAATCAGTGTTAAAGTACAGTGAAAGCTGGGGTATATTCGGAAAAATAACGGCTTTAATCAAGGCGGCCGTTTAAAATCCATGATTGGTCAAGCCCAAGAAGATGGCTTGTTCCTAGGACGTGCAGATGATGTCTTAGTAAACAATAAAGACTGGGATCTGCTGTCTAAATCAACCGACAAAATCATAGACTTCGCTAGGTCAAACATTTCTGGCGATACAATCACTAACACATCAGGAGATATCTATGTACAAATGGATCTGCCTAACGTAACCAATTATCAGGACTTTAAGAATAAACTTATCTCCGATAATGGTTTCTCTAGTGCAATCAAAACTATAGTCAATTCTAGTGTAATGGGAAAGAATAGTTTAAAGAAGAACAAATTCAAATAAGAGGTAGGATTCTCCCTACCCTTTATTTATAAGGAAGGAGTAATTTATGGGTAAAAAGGATAAGAGTAAAAAACTGGGAGACAATCTAATTCAAGAGAACGAATTACTTAAAGCACGTGTCTTTGAATTAGAGAATCTAAACATAGACTTTCTGAACAAGAACAAGGATTTAATGATCAAGCTCAAGCAGCGAGAAGCAGAGTTGTCTAGTCTGATTGCTGAATATAAGAAAATCATGTTCTTGTCTAAAGCGTTAATGACAGAATTAATCAAAGATAACACAGCTATGGTAAATACGCTAAAATCGTTTAATGAATTAATAAACGCAAAATGAGTTTAGTCCAGGACTTTAAATATAATGGAAGGTATTTAAGCGAGTTTGATTCTATCTTATGTAGTTTCAATGGCGGCGGTGGGTTTGACACTGTTGCTGGCACGACAATCAGTTTAAATACCTTTCTCGCTATTTCAACGCAAAGATATCGAAGATATAGTTCAGTTTATAATGAAGTGTTGAGCCTTACTGTTCAATGTTGCAAATCTCAATGTGGTGTTGTAACTGATCGAGTATATACTCAGGAAGAAATACGCAGCTTAATGAGATGGCTCAACTCTGATACTGTAAAGAAATTAATTCTACTATCAGATGAATACCATGACATCTATTTTATGGCAACGGCCAATATTCAGAAAATAAGACATGGTACTGATTGCGTTGGATTTGAAATCACATTTACCATGGATAGCAACTTTGGTTATAATGATTACACTACTTCTTTAAATTTTAATGAAAAAGACGGTAATCATACATTGCCTTTAGATATCGATAGTGATAGAGAAAGCTTTGTTTATCCCAAAATGAATATTGTCATGCTTGAAGATGGAGACTTAGAAATCTATTCAAGTACAGAACCAGACAGGATCCTAAGACTGGTTGGCTGTAAAAAGGACGATCAGCTTTGGATTGATTGTGAAAACAGAGTTATCCAATCTAGTAATGAATCTCACGACCTTCCAGGTTCATTCAATCATATTTTCCCTAGAGTTGATTTCACATATGACAATGAAGATTATGGTTTGACGTTTAATCTTAATCTTCATGTAGACGCAACAATAACTCAGGTCAGAAAGATAGGTGTAATCTAATGGACATAAAATTACCATTTGACTCCACTTACAATCTGGCTGAATTAAACGTCATATTATTAAATAACGAACTAAAAGAGATTGGAAACATTCAACATCCACTGAATTTTAACGCTAATCTCTATTATAATTCATATAATGAAATCTCTTTTGATGTTTATATGGAATCCAATGGCGAAAAGGAAACCCATTGGGATAATATTAAAGATTTGAGGATCGCTCACGTTGAAGAACTCAATGAAAACTTTAAGCTTTATATTTCAATGGATGATTCCGATGCTTTAGTAAAACATGTTATTGGCAACTCTTTGTGTGCTGATGAATTGTCAAATATCATACTTTATGATATCGAGATAAACACGAGTGAAGATATCTTACGTGATGAATATACCTCCCCTACCATCTTCTTTAGTGATAATCCGAAGATATCTTTGATGGATCGTGTTCTTGAAAAAGCGCCTCATTATACCATTGGTCATATAGATGATTCATTAAAAGGATTACAGTATTCATTCAGTTTTGATAGTACATCTATTTACGATGCATTGATGGAAATCGCTGAAAAGATTGGATGTATTTTCAGATTTGATACGAACACACGTACTATCTCTGCTTATGATTTGAAGAACTATTGCCGTGATTGTGGCAAACGTTACGAAGAACATACAAGAGTATGCCCTTATTGCGGTAGCACTGATGTTATCTTGGGTGATGGTAGAGATACATGTATTACTGTATCAAAAGATAACATTGCTAGCCTTGTTTCTATTGACGGAGATGAGGATAATTATAAAACTGTTTTGAGGATCAAAACGGGTGATGATTTATTAGACGCTTCTATTAGGAATATCAACCCTAATGGTTCAGAATATATATATTATTTTACTGATGATGTACTGGCTGATATGTCACCTGAATTGGTTGAAAAGTTAAACGAATATAATGAAAAGAATGAATATTATCAGAATGATTATACCCTAACCTATCAGAATGCTGAATACAACACATTAGTTGATAAGTATAATTCTGATACTTATAAAAACTACAAATACAACGAAGATGGTGAAGAAGAATTAACCAATAACACCTTTAAGAAGATATCGAACACTGACAAAGGTTTCAGTAATGTCACAGCTTTATACTATGATAATACAGATTTTTCGCTCTATCTTGAACATAGTTTAATGCCTTATGTGCTTCAACAAGATGTAACGATTGATGAAGATGTAGCCAACTTGACACAGGCAAACCTCAATAACTTTGCGTTATCGAGTTTAGAGAAGTCCACATCACAATCTACTGTAGAAATCTATCTGAAGAAATGGTGTAACATGTTCTTAAGGAACGCCTATCTTATTACTATTAATACTACCAACTATGATTATGAAGGCGGTCGTGCCGATGGTTGGAATTATGCTTCATGGACTGGAACAATCACCATCGCTACTTATGGTGTAGATTCAGAAAGTCGTACAACTGGAAGTATGACTCTATCATTATCCGACAATTATCAAGTATTCCTTGATGAACGGATCATGACTACCCTTAAAGAGCAAGACGATGAGATTGGCAGTATTTACAATATCATGAAGATAGACAATGAAACGGATTTTAAGAATCAGTTAAAGTTGTATTCTTTAGAAAGGCTTAATTCGTTCGTTGATGCTTACCAAGCTGGTGTAGATGTTATGATTGAAGCAGATCAGGCGTCTCCTGAAGCTGGATTCTATGAAGATATCTACGTTCCTTTGTATGATAGATTGCAATGGATTATCGCAGAAAGAGACGTTCGTGCTTCTGAAGTTAAGCTGGTTGATGAAGTAGGAACAGATATCAGTAACCTCATTTATGAAATACAAAAAGATTTGAACTTTGAATCGTTTGTAGGAGAAGATTTGTATAAGCTTCTTAAGACGTATATGCGTGAAGATGTTTATACTAACTCCAATGTTACTTCTGAAGGATTGTCAAATGCCGAATTAATTAAGTTGGCGCAAGAGATTGTCACAGACGCAAACAGCGAGATAAAAAAGATCGGCTATATGCAAAAAACAATCACTTCCTCTTTAAACAACTTTTTATCTCTCCCCGAATTTAAAGCATACGAAGGCGAGTTTAATTTAGGAAACTGGATTGTTACGGATGTAGCGGATCAGATGTATTATCAACGTCTTGTGTCTTTGCAGATTGGCATTGTTGATGGTGATATGTCTATCAATGCTGAGTTTTCTCAGGTCTCTCAGAAAGGTGACGAATTAAACGATTTAAAGAGTGTCTTGTCTCAAACTGCCAGTTTGACTACCTCCATCGGAGAAATTAAAAACAGTATTATTCAAGCTAGCAATAGTAATGAAATACTACAGAAATGGTTTACTGATGGATTGGATTTAACCAACATAAAGATTTATTCCAACACTCAAAATCAAAAAGTTGTTTATGATAGAAATGGTATATTAGTCCGCACATATGATGATATCAACCAAAAATATGGCGATGAGCAGATGAAGATCATTAATTCAGGAATTGCTATCACCAAAGATAATTGGCAATCTGTAGAAACCGCTGTAGGTAAGTTTATCTATGTAGACCCACTGACTAATGAACAGAAAACTGCATATGGAGTCAATGCTAAAGTTTTAGTAGGTAACTTAATTATAGGTTCAGAGTTAATTATTAAAACAGAAAATAATGCTTTCATGGTCAATGACCAAGGAATCATCATTAATACGACATCTCAGATGGAAAACAGACAAATGTTTGCTATCCAAAAAGATGGCGTGAATCAGCTATATATCAATAGCGATGGCGATTTGGTCGGTAACAATATGACCTTTAACAATGGTACTTTTAACGGAAACATTACAGGCGGAAGTATTAATATTGGAAATGGTAACTTTACTGTTTCTTCTGCTGGCGTTGTTACTATTAAACAGGGTTCAATCAATCTTGCCAATGCTTTCATGGTCAACGACCAGGGACAAGTTACTATTACTAAAGGATCTATTAATATCAATGATAAATTCACTGTAGACTCAGATGGCAACTTGGTTTCATCAGGGGGATATATTTCAGGTGGACGAATTATTGGTGGTGTCATTCAATCAGTAGATCCAGACACTGCCAGAGCCGTACAGATTGCTGATGGAGTAGTGACTTTGTTTAGCGATAGAGACAATAATGTTAGAGCAATGACATTAGGAGGAGGCATACTTGCCGTATATGATTCTACTGGGAAGGCTGTCGGCAACATAATTAGCATTAAGGATAATTCTAGTGGTAAAGTTGGTATTGCAATGTGTGTTGTTGAGACAGAAGGAGAAAATGTATTAGGGATTCAAAGAACTGATTCCTCTGGTAATATTCTATCTTCAGATGGTATGTTGTGGTTTAATGCTTCAGATTGGGATGCGCAAAGACCTGTTCATATAGCATATACAGCAAATGGGTCAATGCGTGTTTATAATGGTACAGTTGAAGTCACTAGCGGATTAATTACTGGATGGAATTTCCCTGCTACAATAAATGGGTGGTTCTATGCGCAAGATGGCGCTAGGATAGAAGTCACCAATGGTTTGATTACAGCAATTATTTCTCCTAATTCGTTGTCTGTTAGCAATTTGTCTGAAAATGTAGAAGATATTGATAAGAGAACATATCTGTCTACGATTTCATCAATAAGTCCTGAACAAATTGGTGTTGCAAAATGCGGATGGAATGATTAAATTTAAAAGGAGCAAAAGGATTAAATGAAAATTAATAACATTACGATGTTAAACGCCTATTCGGTGTTTAATAATAAATTCAATACAACATCAGATATGGAAATCAAATGGAAAATTATGAATATCGCTGACGAAATTTTCCAGATAAAACAGCGGTTTGATAATGCTCAAAATATCATCGTTGGCGAGTATGGTAAAGAAGATGAAAATGGTCAAAAGTCATTAAGTGTTGATGATGAGCATTTTCAGGAGCTGTTACGTTATGAAACGGACATCTCTCCTATTCATTTTGATGATATCAAAGATATTGGACTTTCATTTGAAGACATGATGATGTTAAAACCAATTCTTGAAAAATAAGATAGCAAGAAAGGGGTGATGAAATGGCAGAGTTTTACGCTGAGCTTACGCAGAAGGGAAAGGAATTGACAATCGTTTCTAACGATATCCCTAACCAGTTTTCTTCAGACATCCCAATTAAGATCAATAAGGATTCTGTTTATGCTGCATGGTTATTGATCCCTTATGTAGTTCAGTCAACACGCCCTACTCTAAACTTTGAAGTGGCTACACAAGGTATTCCGTTAAAATATGAAGCTAGTACAGGCAAGGTAGTTTTGCCTGAGCAATCATTTTATATTGGTGGATTTACTTTTATTAGCTGTGCATTGGTCAATCCTGATACCAAAGAGATTGTTTATACAAACGCAGTCATGTTCCAAGTTCAAAGAACATTAGGAACAAACACTGTTCCTAATACTCAAATTTGGGCTAATGCTGTGGTTGAGTTTGTTGATCAATTTATGAATCAGAATTATACCGATGAGATCAACGCATTGATTCAGGAAGCCCAAGAGCAGCAATCTACGGCTAGCAATTTACAAAACACTGTAAATGGATTGATTGAAGATACTGAGACACTGCAAACAAACGTTAATGCTGCAGTGCAAACAGCTAATACGGCTTCATCCAATGCTAGTCAGGCAGTAAGTACTGCGAATGCTGCATCTCGGACAGCCAATCAAGCTTCAGAAGCTGCCCAAAGTGCAGCAACTACAGCAAATCAAGCATCGTCTAATGCTAACAGTGCTGTTCAAACAGCTAACGCTGCTTCTTCTACAGCAAATCAGGCTTCTGAGGATGCTAATGAAGCTTTGACAACCGCTAATCAAACCAATCAAACAATCAATCAGAAGATTGCAAACGGAGACTTTATTCCTAATATACAAATTGGAACAGTAAGTACAGGCAATGCTGGAACGAATGCATCAGTAACTATTGGTGGTACTAAGGAAGAACCAACATTAAGTTTTACTATTCCGAAAGGCGATAAAGGTGACAAAGGTGATAAGGGGGATGGTAGTGGTAATACTACTGTAAACTACAACGGCTCACAACAAACTGTACTTAATATGGTTTCAGCACGTACAGCCAAACCATCAAATGTGAAAGTCCAATTAAAATCTACAAGTGGTACTACATTCTACGTAGAAACTAGCGCAGATAATGTGTATATAACTGGAACTGATGGAACTGAAATTACACAGGATGCGTTAAATGATATGATTGGACAGTTTATTAATCTTGTTGCATTTTATACAGCAGATCCATCAACTATACTTACTAATTTAGCAAAGTATGTTTCTAATATATCATTAACTGAAGACACACTTCAGACTTCAGATCCCATTGTATCTGATGAATCTTCTGCTGGCACATCTTCTACCCCATCAGGAGACGTAGTGTCTGAAGAGGCTGGAACAGTAGATATAGCAGAAAATGTTGATGAGACGAGTTAAAGGAGAATTTGAATGAGTGTTAATTTATTAGATAATTTGAATTATATTTCAAATTATAATTTTTTAGTTGAAAAAATCGGGGGGGGGGTACAGAATCTAAATATTTTAGAATTTGTACCTATTATCAACCTCTCCGAAAAAGAAAGGGGGAAGGTCAATTAACCTTCTCTCTTTCTTAGAGCAGAAGGTCATGCCCAAAATAAGGCAATTTGACCAGTATGAATGATTAACTTAACAATTAGAAAATATCAACGGGGGGGGGTACAAAGTACTAGACTTTGTGCGCTTTGTATCTCTTCTACCCCACTCTATCGGAAAGGAGGGAAGATTGCATAATCTTCTCTCCTTTGGAGGTAGATATTTATGAGTAAAACTATATATGACAAAACAGGAATGCCAATCACAATTGCTGAAACAATGGTGATTGACGTAGACATGGCAATTAATGACACCCTGTCATTAGTTGGATATGGGTTTGGCGGATATCAGGATCATTATGAAGAGCATAAAATTATTTTTGCTTTTGCGAAAGCAGATGACATCAATGAAATGCGCTATGGAGTCATCGGTGGATTATACGAGGTTTTTACTTCGTCTTTGACATCCGACATTCAACTTGAACTGAACGCAAGCAATACTTTAAGATATGTTAGTAATAATGATTCAAATCCTGCAATACATATCAGACGCATCGTCATCATATATTAGTACTCATAAAATGCAATCGAATATTTATGAAAGATATTTTTAACATTTTAGCGGGGGGGGTTGCTTCTAGCAACAATTCCTCTCGAAAAGGTAGGTGTGGTCTATTTAGATAGTCTACACAAAGTTAATTTATATGTCAAAGAGAAAATACATGCACTTGTGTTATACGTATCATTCTTTACAGGAAAAAGTATATTGCAGTCAAGTTGTCTGATTAGACGTAAATCCGAAAGGTGGTGTAATGCTCTTAAGTATTATACCAGATGTTTATGCTAGATGTGTTTACTAAAGATGGAAACACTAAACAGCTAGTGGAAGGTAGCGATATTCAACAAAGATTTGAAGGAATGAGTATTGTGCAAAGTAGTAATCAGAATCGGGCGCATATTTATTTAGATATGTCCACTGGTGGAAATGATGGAACTCCTGATTATGCTACTCTGCTAATCTTTGGTAGTAATGGCACAAGTAATTTTGCTGTTTTAGTATTTGTAAATCGTTGGAGTACCGATCCTGAAGTAACTGTATTAAGCGGTAATAAACCAACTATTAGTGGTGCTCGCGGTGTATCAGAACACAGAGTAATTGTAACTATTGGCAATGGTGGCACTTTAGCAGTAGTATCAACTTGTAAAATACGTATAAGCCTCGGTGCGTAACCATTTTAGCATTTGCTATACTTTTATGTGTTGTTTTATAAGTCAAGTATTGCTTGGATTAGAACACATTGGGATAAATGGTATACTTGGAAAAAGATCTCTAATGACAATTAATTGACTAGACTATCAATAGATAGCTTATGAAGAATGTTTTTGATAAAAATGGTAACAGTGTAAGTCTTTTGACTAGCGCTGATTTTGAAGTATTACACCCTACTGTTTTAATTACTTTTGCAGAAGGAATAAACTTTACTCAAGGATATGTGATTAGAATTGGGAAATTCTATGATGTATATTTCTGTTGTGAAAAAGCAGAAGGTTATTTTTCTACTGGAGATGAAGTAATTGGAACAATTAAAGGCGGTTTAGTTTCAGGTCAAATACTTTTGTACGGAAGTTTTGATTCAGGCGATAATGTTTGGTATGTAACGAACGTTGGCTATCTTTATATGAATGGTGGACAGATTACCCATAAGGCGCAAGAAGAAAACAGCGTTAAACATACAAAAATACATTTTTCAATACTGCTACAATAGCGCACCTAAATTGCTAAAAGCGTTTAAATGAAACAAATTTTAAATATTAAGTCCTCTCTAAATCATGTAAACTATAATTTACACGGGGGGGGCTACGCAGGTAGCCTTTCGACAGGCGAAAGGTGGTGTCGTGCTTTAGATTGTACGACAGGTGATTATTTATGCTAAATGTGTTTGATAAGAACGGAAATGGAAAGAATCTTGTAGAAGATTCGGACATTCTTAATTTTGAAAGAAGTAAGAATATTGGATTTCTCTCATTTAATGGGATTGGAGAACATGTGAATATCAAAGTAGATATGGGAGCTTCTGACAAAGCGACTATATTTGTTTTTGGAAACCATAATGGAGCTATATTTGCGGCAATTATACAATCATCTAAAGGCAATACCAACCCAAGAATTGAAAACCTAATTGGTGATCTTGGCATCAACACAGTTACTAACGATGGAAATGTACAAACTCTTCTAATCAACTCTGCTATTTATGGGTGTTTTGGAGCTATAGCAACATGTGAGATTGTTGATGTGTATGGTGCGGCTTAAATAATCACATAGTACAATTTAAAGCAGTTCTTATGAAAACAGTTTATGATAAGAATGGAAATCAAGTAAAAATAATTGAGCAAGCCGATGTTGGAACATATACAAATGTTTATAATGACGGCGTAAATGTATACTATGATGAAGCTACAGTTACAGTTGTTTTTAACAAAGTAATTTCTCATATTAATGGTGGTTCAGTATCTAACGAGGGAATTATTTCTTTACCTAATGGAATATTATCCAAACATGGAAGTTGGAATACATGCGGACTATTAAATAGTGCATGGGTGCCTATAGATAAACAAATATATTTCTCTTACAGTGCTGGATCAAACAAAATCAATCTTAGGACTCAATCTGACCTAGACAATGTTGTTTTAGTTGGATCTTTTACTTATCCACGATCATTGTTTACAATCGCATAACAACACCACTTTTTATATACTTGCGAATATTTATGAAGGTATTCGATAAAACAGGAAATCAAGTCCAATTAGTTGCGGCTGATAACACATTTAACAGCTACCATATAAAAAAACTTACATCATTAGATGATGTGAATTACCACCAAGTTGATAATAGTGGTTCAGGATATGGAATGGGTATGGGAGTGATAGACAATATTGGATTTCTTTCATTCTATCTTGGTTGGATGTGTATTCAACTTAAATTAGACGAAACTGAATATGCTGTAATGATTCGTTTCAAATACGGAAATTCAGCATGGACTGATTGGACTAAATTAACAATTTAAAGAAGAGATTCATAAAGTCTAACTTTGGCTTTTATGAACGTTTATGATAAATTAGGAAATACGATACAATTAGCAGAAATGACAGATTTAATGAACCCTAATCTATTAATCAATAGTGATTTTAGAAGCGGAATCATTAATCAACAAGGTGAAACTCAATATATTCATGGTAATGGGAGTAGAACATACGGAATAGATTGTTGGTATGTTAATGGGAAAAATTCCAGTATGGCAATTAACGATAAATTTTTATCATTGAATTTACATAACAATGGCGATTTTGGGTGTGTGTTAAACATTAACAAAGATTACGAAAAATATTTCACCTTTACGATTCAAAGAAATTTAGTTGAAGCACAGTCGGTTACTTTTGACGTATCGACAATGAATGAAAATCAAGATTATTTCTTTGATATTGATGACAATACAAAAATTGGTATATATTTTTGGAGATCATCTAAGGCATATAAGGCATGGTTCTACCTAAAAAGAGACGGAGTTACAAATATTGATTTCATGAAATTAGAACGTGGGAAATATTTTACGGGTATGCTAGCTTGGAATGAAGCAGAAGAATTGTTGAAGTGCCAAAGATATCTATTTTCGTGTTACAAAATTAGCGGATATGGCTTTGAAGTAGGCGAAGGAAATGTATATATTTATGTTAATATCCCTACCCCAATGAAAAAACAAGGGGCTATTCGTGTTGGTAGCACTCTACAAGTTATCGGTGATGGCGCTTATAAAACATTGACGATAAGTGGTGTGAATGTATCATCGCAAGATAACAACTTAGTAATTCTTTCGGGTGTACTAAGTGAAGTTGGCAATCTTAACATCGTCAAAATTTTCGAATTCAATAATTTCACATTAGATGCATATGATTATTAACTTATACTGCTATAATCTTATTAATCGTATTTCAAGGTACAAATTCAAACAAGTTTAGATTCTGTCCTCTCCTTTCGGTTATAGAAAGGTGAGAATATGAAATATATCAAAAACTTATATATATATATATATTACACAATGTTATGGAAAGGAGGCTATGCGCAAGTGTAGTCTCCCTTTTGAAGGGTGGTGTGATGCTCTAAAGCATTGCACGGGATGCTTATGTTAGAAGTATTCGATAAGACTGGTAACATAAAACAGTTAGCTGAGAAATCAGATCTGGTTTATGTTGCTTCGACTGGATATAACACTATAGGTTCTAAGTTCCAAATTGAATTAGATTTGAAGCCCAACTTCACTGATAAGGCATGTATTATGATTGTTGGTAGTCATAATACAGATCCTTTTATGACAATGATATTTGTTCAATGGGGTCAGCCTAATGCAACAACCCATAATGTTTATGGTAATACGACCATCACATCCGTATCTTCTTACGATGATAGACTCACTATTCGTATTGAAACAGCAATGTACGGATCGTGTGTTGTCGTAAGTCCAGTCCCTATTTTATCAGCAATATGTGCTAACTAAGTATGCAACCTTTAGAGCGGTCTTTATGATCGTATATGATAAGACTGGCAATCAGATAGATATTGCAACAAATAACGTTATCAATTCACAATTGATTGCAACAGATTACATTGATAGTGTAGACGTTAATATGGTTCGTATTATTGGGAAGATAATGATAATTAACTTTCGAGGACGATTATCAAAGAATATTCCTGATGGTGGTATCCCTATTCTATTCCTACCCAATGGATATACCTGCCGTACCGATCAGATGATTGGCGGTATGTATTATGGATCTCAATATCGTATCACTAATGGATGTTTTGGTTTCTTTGCAAACAGTAATGAGATAAGAATCCAAGAATTAGGTAGTGGAAACTATATCCATATTAATGGAGTTATATGCATCTTGGAATAATCTATCATACCACGACATAACACTTGTGGAAATATATGAAGACAGTTTACGACAAAACAGGAAATCAAGTTTCTTTAGTAGAAAATACTGATATTTCGCCAATCAATACTATGATTGACGCTGAAATATGCCCATATGGTACAAACGCAAACGATATTAAAGCAACAGGCGTATATCGTTTACTGCAGGATTATGGGGTAACCAATACACCAGTAGACGCAAATGGTATACTGCTTGCTTTTATTCAAACAAACCAATTTGTTGTGCAGTTTTACTTTCATTATGATGGTACAGCATGGAGTCGTACATGTTGGGGAAACAACTGGTATGATTGGAAACACTTAACTTAATTTTGTTTTGGTTATTAGAGAGTAGGCATTCCCCTACTCTCTTTTAATATAAACCAAGGAGTTAGAAAGGGGAGAAATATGGAAACTTATTATGCGGTTATTAAACAAGAGAAAACTAAATTGATTCTTGAATCGTGTGATATTCCTTATTCTTTTTCCTCGAACATTCCAATTCTCTTAAAAAGAGATGAGGTCAATTTCCCAGATCACATTCTAGTCCCTTTTTATGTCGTATCGGATAGACCTTATTTGGATCAACGGCTGATTAGCCAAGGTGTTCCATTAGTTTATTCGTATGAATCAAATCTTATCAATCTTCCAGCAGAAGCCTTAAAAGGTAAGTATTGCTATCTTAGTGTAGCTATGAAATCTAATTTGGATAATTCAGTCGTTTACTGTAGCCCAGTTAGATTTACTATTCGCCCTACTCCAGGTACAAGCAATGATCATTATATCTCAACAGACTGGCTTGATGCAATCTTAGCATTTGTAGACAATTACCTTATCAGTCAAGACAATCCTTTCGTTCCAGTAATTGGAGAAAACGGAAATTGGTTTATCCAGGGAAATGACACTAATAAACCAAGTCGTGGTGAAGATGGTAAGTCTGCTTATGAGATTGCTGTTGAGAATGGTTATACAGGTACGGAAGAAGAATGGTTAGCATCATTAGGAAGCAATATTCAAACTATGACCGAAGAAGAATTTTTAAAACTATGGAATGATATCATCGGTTCTAGTGGTGGAACATTACCACCTGAAGGCGGCGGAGATGAAGATTTAGAGTATATGACAGAAGATGATCTGAATGAAGTATGGGAAGAAATTTTTAATTAAGGAGGAATTAATGTGGCAACAAGAAAGAAAAAGGCTAGCGCAAAAACAGTAGCCATGGCTGCCGAAAATCCAGCATTGATGTCTGGTATTGTTGCTCTTGCTGATGACGGAACTGTCGATCCTGTAGCGACAAAAAGCATCATCAAGCTGTTGTTACAAAAGATTAAGGCAGAATTTGTCACGCAAGAAGAATTCAATTACGTTCCTATTGCAATCAATTCATTTACAAACAATAAGAACGTACAAGAAATGGGTGTTACCATTACTGATGTATTATTGAGTTGGAAACTAAACAAAACTCCAACGACATTGACATTGGATGGTGAGCCACTTGGTACAAGTGATACGTCTAAGCAATTAACTGAACAGAATATCACTACTAATAAAACATGGACGTTAAAAGCAACCGATAGCAAAGACGCAACAGCTACCAAATCAACTTCAATCACATTTTACAATGGTGTGTACTGGGGAGCAAAGGAAGCGCCATCTGCAATCGACAGCGCATTTATTTTAACGTTAACAAAAGGATTACAGGGAAATAAAACTAAAACGTTTACTGTAGACGCAGCTGCTAATCAGTATATCTATTACGCTGTTCCATCTCGTTATGGAGAAGTAAGCTTTAACGTTGGTGGATTCGATGGCGGATTTACTAAGGTTCAGACTTTAGAATTTACTAATGCTAGTGGATATTCTGAGAATTATGATGTATATCGTTCTGATAATGCTAGCTTAGGTAATACTACAGTTAAATGTTCTTAAGGAGGTAAGGGTTTATGGCAGAATACAAAGGTAGCGTAACCCTTATTTCGGGTATTACGCAAAAAAATAATGGTCAGTTCCCATTGGTTGCTGCTAGTGCCGTTCAATATAAAAACGAAGAAAATGACGATGGTACTTTCAAATCGGTGGAAACAAAAATTGATGAACTTGCAGCTGCAAGCGGAGAACCAGATACTATGACAGAAGAGGAACTTCAAGGTATTTGGGACGAAGTATTTGTAGATGCAGAAGCTTAATATTATTTTAGGGGGAATTAATTAATTATGGCTTATGTTGATAATACAATTTTAAAGAGTACATTAACTAAGATTAAAACATGGGCAGAAGGCTTATTTGTTCAAAAGGAATCAGGCAAAGGACTTTCAACTAACGACTTTACAAATGCATATAAAGGACAATTAGATACCTTAGACACGACTTATGCCAAGAAAGCAGATATCTCTAGCATTTATCGTTACAAAGGCACAGTAGAAAACTATGCAGCATTACCATCTTCTGATCAGCAAATCGGTGATGCATACAATGTTACTGCCGCTGACTCTGCCCATGGTATCAAAGCAGGGGATAATGTAGTTTGGAATGGTACAGCTTGGGATAATCTGTCTGGTACTGTTGATTTAACTAACTATGCATTAAAGACTGAATTACCAACCAATACATCTGATTTGACAAACGATAGCGGGTTCTTGACTGAAATCCCATCTGAATATGTTACTGATTCAGAACTGACAGGAAAGGGATATCAGACGTCTAGCCAAGTACAAAGTGCTATTGCTGCGGCTACAGAAGATTTTTTAACAGAAATTCCAGCTGAATATGTAACAGAAACAGAGTTAACTGGAAAAGGATATCAAACTTCTGCTCAGGTAACTCAGGCTATCAGTACTGCTACTGCGAACATGGTAGAAACTGATGATTTGGCTTCTTATGCTCTCAAATCTGAATTACCTGTTGCTATGCAGCAAAATGAGTTAGAACAGATTTGGACAGAAGTCATGGGAGCTTAATTTAAATCTTAAGTTTAAAAGGAATGATGTTTAATGGGTTCAATCATTAAAGCTTTATTCTCTAACATTGCTAAGGTTGTCACTGGAAAATTTATGTCCAGTGACAACTTAAAAGCTTTGTTGCAGAAATTAAAGCCAAAATTTGATGAATTACAGAGCGATATTGATGATGTGGCTGGAGATGTATCTACTCTATCGTCTACTGTAGGCGGACATACTACTAAAATTGGCGCATTAGAAACAACAGTTGAAACACACACTAGTGATATTTCAGGATTAAAGACAAAGGACACAACTTTACAAAACGCAATTAATGCTGTTGAAGGAGATGTGTCCACTTTAAGCTCTACTGTATCAGGACATACGTCTGACATCAATTCATTAGAAAGCGCTGTTGATGAACATACTTCTGATATACAAAACTTAGAAAACGGCAAAACAGCTGTCAACTATAGTTATAATGGAGTGGCCTATGGTACTCAGCATGCAATTAGTTTAACGAGTTATGATCATAGATTTCCAGTCACTGAATATCCGATAAGAGTGCAGTTATCTAATACTTCAACTAGTCCAACAGATGATTCGCAAGTATATTATGTCGAAACAAGTGCTGATCAGGTATATATATTCAATCAAGATGGACAAGCACCGATCAAACTAGATTCTTTGCTAGACGATTTAGGCAACATTGTAGGATCATGTGCTTTCTTCAGTAAAGATGTAAGCAATGCAATTAATGCATTGTCAGACTATTTGCCCAGTATTAACTAGTATAATGGATGATGCTGAAGAAGATAATAATGAATCAACAGACGATAGTCCGCCAGTAGGCAATCCAGATACTGGTCAAGGGGATAATATAGGAGATAATACGGATAACGACAACACTGAAGAACAAGAGCCACAAAGTAAGACAATGAATGGTATTGACGTTTCTAATTATCAACGCGGATTAGACTTGTCTAAAGTAGATATCGACTTCGTTATTATTAAAGCCACAGAAGGTACAAGTCTAGTTATGGACACTTGCGATGGCTTCTATCAACAGGCTAAACAATTGGGTATTCATCGTGGAATTTACCACTTTGCAAGACCAGAATATAACTCAGCAGAAGCTGAAGCAGCCTATTTTTTGCAACACACGCAAGGATATCGTAACGACTGTATTATGGCTTTAGACTGGGAAAGTCCAGGATGCACGGATCCTTCCTGGGCATTGACTTGGTTAAACTATGTCTATAATCAAACAGGTGTGCGTCCGCTTATTTATATGAGTGATAGCGTTGCAAGAAATCAGAACTGGACAAATGTCATTGCCGCTGATTATGGCTTATGGGTGGCAAAATACAGGGATTATGAACCTGATTACAATTTCGATATGTCTAATGCTGGTTCTGACCCTACTGGTGGATCATGGCCATTCTATGCGATGTGGCAATGGACTTCTTCAGGCAGACTGGATGGATATTCAGGGAATTTAGATTGCAATATTTTTTATGGCAGTGTAAATGCATGGAACGCTTACGCAGGAATCAAATAATTGTCTAAGAGGTAACCAATCCTCTTTTTATTTTGGGCAAAAGGAGTTGAGATAATGGATTTACAAAATATATATAGTATTTTAAGTGGTATTGGTATGGTTGTTTTGGGTGCACTCAGTGTTTACCTAAAAACATCTACTAAGGCTCGAACAAAGGCAAGACAAATTGCTGAAATGCTTGGCGAACTTAATGCCAAAGCCGTTATATTCATTGCTAAAGCCGAAGAAGAATACAAGGACTGGACAGGTGGAGAAAAATTCGACATTGTTGTTTCTGAATTGTATGATTTAGTACCTAACATATTAAAGGCTATTATCACTAAAGAAATGATCGAAGAAATCGTACAGTCTACGTTTGATGAAATCAAGAAGTACGCTACGGCTAAAATGGATGAAGCAGTAGAAAAGATTGATGTTTCAGATAATACGGAACAGGCTACAGAAGAAGAATAAGGTGTGAGTTGAGAGAATGGAAAATTCTGTCAAAATGATTTTAAGCCATGCCGATTTATTTGTTAGTGGTTTAGTGAGTTTATGTATTATTGGTGGAGTTGTTTTAGAAAAACTCCCGATTAATATTCATCCGCTACGATGGATTGGCAATTCCTTAAATCAAGATATTAAAAAAGATATTACTGATTTAAGTACAAGATTAAGCAAGGTTGAAAAGGACGTTATGAACAATGACTTACAAGCCAAAAGGAGTATTGTATTAAATTTTGCAGATAAACTTAGACGGACAGATTATTCCAGACTCGGTGAAATTTGCACGTTAGAAGATTTTGAAAACGTTATAGATGTAATGTGCGAATATGAGCAACTTATCGAAAAATACAATATCCCGAATGGCAAATTTGATGTGGCAAAGGAGTATATCTTGTATGAATTTACAAGATTATCAAAAGAAGGCAAATTCGTAGAACTAAATAATGGTAAAAAATAAATATAGATTTGTTTTTGAGTTGGCATTATGCCAGCTCTTTTTTTTGATATTTACAAGGAGGTTTTAATATATGGCAAATATTTATGGATTAGACTTAAGTAATCACAATGGTTCTTTAAATTTCAATAGCATTAAGAATGCAGATAATGACTTCGTTATCTTACGTGCAGGCTATGGTAAGGTTCTTAGTCAGAAAGACAAGAGATTTGAAGAGTATTATTCAAACGCTAAAGCCGCAGGATTAGATGTTGGCGCATATTGGTATTCCTACGCTTTAAATGTAGCTGATGCTCACGAGGAAGCTAAGGTATGTATGCAGGTGTTAGCTGGCAAACAGTTTGAGTACCCTATTTATATCGATATGGAGGATGCTGACGGCTATAAATCAAAACATGGTATGCCTTCTAACGCTACGTTAGTAGCTATTTGCGAAGCATTCTGCGCAGACTTAGAAGCTGCTGGATATTATGTAGGTATTTATGCTTCTGCCTCTTGGTTTAGAAATCAGTTAGCTGGTTTATCTGATAAATATGATCGCTGGATTGCTGCTTGGGGCAACAACGATGGTTGGTTAGATGACGCTGAAGCACGTACCGATGTACGTTTGCAGCAGTTTACTTCTAACTATACTCAGTTAGGTGTTCGTTTAGACAGAAACGTAAACTGGGGAACGGATTATCCAGGTATTATGAAAGCCAATGGTTTAAATGGTTTCAGCGCAGGATCCGATACACCATCTACTCCATCAACTCCTGATACTGGTTCTTCTGTATCTGGTAAATCCGTAATGGAATTAGCTACTGAAGTATTACAGGGGGTTCATGGTGATGGCGATGTTCGCAAGGCAGCTTTAGGCGATATGTATGATGCTGTTCAGGACGAAGTAAACCATCGTTTGACTGCTAGCGTTAATACTTTGGCGCAGGAGGTTATTAATGGACGTTATGGTGATGGCGATGCTAGAAAAGCAGCGCTTTGGACTCGTTATGACGAAGTTCAGAAAAAAGTAAATGAAAAGTTAGGCGCTTCTTCTAAGCAGTATTATACTGTCGTTAGTGGCGATAATTTAACGAAGATTGCTAAGAAATACGGCACGACTGTAGCACAGCTTCAATCTTGGAATGGCATTGAAAATGCTAACCTGATTTATCCAGGTCAGAAGTTACGAGTTAAATAATGTATAATAATAAAGATAGAAGGACTGCTAAGAAGAAATTCTTTAAGCAGTCCCCTATCAAAACAAAACAACAAATAGCATATAGCTTATTTAAGGCTAAAGTAAAAATGAGCCAAGAGGACGATTTTAAAGAATGTCCTTTTGGCTTCATTTATAAATTTTGATCGTTTCTGTTGACTAACCGCAATAGAATACATATAATCTTAAATGAGGAATAGCTGTTAATAATAACGTTAATAATGCATATAATGTTATTATTGAAAGTTTCGATCTAAGTAATTCCCGTTACTTAGATCTTTTGTTTTGCCTATGCCTAATATATTCAGAATATATTATTACAGACAAAACATGACGATAATTAACTAAGATCGTCTTAATCATACCAGCAATAATGATAATAAAAACTAATACATCTATTAACATTCCTCCCTTCGTTTCATATGTTTCGTATATTATGCGACATTAATTATGTTATTATTTAACAGCCAAATGTATCTTATCATATTGTATATGTGCTTGTAAACCGCCATACACCTTTGTTGGTTTCTTTTAGTTACAACAATTTTTTTGGATGATTAAAAGCGTATTTTTTGGTGTGGGTGATTACTTTTTGTTTGTTTTATAATCTACTTTTTAATCTACTTTTAAAAGCACAGTAATGGTGATTTGTGTGGCTATATAATATTTAAAAATATAATTGATTATTTCATTACAATATGTTATAATAAGTACGAAGGATGACTTCGATAGTATTATAGAAAATAGGCTCGATTGATTTGATTCGATCGAGCTTATTTTTTTGAGTAAAATAAAAAGGGTTATCTAAGATATTAACTTAGGTAGCCCTATTTTTTTACGGTATGAATTAATACGGTTTGCTTCTATCAATCTTATTTACAGAAGCCATAAATGAAGCTTCCTTTTCTGTATCACACAACCTGTTTTCCTTAATCCTCATTCCCCCACCATTCTCAAACTTGATGGTATACATCCCACCACTATACTTGAGAACTGTCGCTCTTTTAACGAATATAGATGACTCCACAAAATACACTGTATCACCTGGTTTATATTTTGGTCTTGGCATATAATCAACTCCTAGTCTGTAATAAGGAAAGGGGAAGTACGATATGTACTTCCCACGAGTTCTATTCTCCCTATTGACTTGCTGAATCATTATGTTTTAGTTTTTTAGGATTTTAAGTGTATTGATGACAAATCAAATGTTAATGTTAAATGGTCTATCATTTCATACCACTCAATTTCAATACATCTAAAGGGAGAAAAAGGAACACTATTATTGTAGCAGAGAAATGTATAAAGGTCAAATTATTTTTCGTTGTCTGTTCGCCCTATTTTGGCTTATATCAAGCGGATAACATTAAACAGGTGTTATCAGTCGTTTATACTGTTTTCGCTCCATATAAGCTAAAATACGTGGCGTATGAATGATATATGGTGGCGTAATGGTGTTTGTATTCACATGTATAGAAAGCCTATTCTCATTTTACGCCACTAAATCTAATTTTCTACACCAATTTTACGCCAAATTTAAGGAATGATATGCCAATTTACGCCAATTTATGCCAAGTTCTATTTCCGTAAATTTAAATTATGCTCTTAAAATCAATGTTTTTTAATCACAACGATTTGAAAAATGAGTACATCATTATCGTTAATGTTTGTAAATAGTTCTCATTTTATCAATATATTTTTATAATTCCTTATGGTTTTACACCAGCAATACACCAGCTATGAAGGCAAAATATCATAGGATGACTCATCTAGTTTATTCAGTACATCTAAAGGCTGCGTATCCTTATTAGAGGGGATAACGGAGACATAAACATCCATTGTCACCTTTATTGATTTATGCCCCATTATCTCTTTCAGCTTTTCACAAGGAACGCCTAATTCAGCACATCTCGTAGCAAACGTATGGCGTAATGTGTGAAGTCCAAACGAAGGGAAATCACTATAGCCAGCTTCTCTGATAGCCTGAAATATCTTTGTCATTTCTCCAGCAATCTGCGCTCTGGTTATTCCTGTACCAGTTCTGGTGAGATACAAGAGGTCGTCAAATTCGTCTATCTTTGTATATGACTTATTATTCTTTTGGAGTTTGTTTGCCTTCAACAGCTTAAGAAGTTGTAACTGATTTTCAATCATCTTTTTTGCAGTCTTATTTAGAGGTATATCTCTAGCACTGTTGTATTTTGGATTCTCAAACTTATATTTCTTCCCGTTATCATACAACCCTCTAGTCGACTTATATTTTAGTTGCCTTTGTACATGCAGTACATCATGTTCTAGATCAATGTCAGAAATACGTAATCCAAAAACTTCGCCTGCTCTCAAACCCGTATTTAAAATTAATATCAACATATCCCCGAATAACGATATTCCACAATATTCCTGAAATAGGATCTGCTGTTCTACGCTCAATGGGTGTACTACTTTTGGATCTTTAGCATATATGGATGATTTCAATGAACGAATGAAATTATAGTTGGTAATCCCATTCATGACAGCAACATCATATGCATTTAATAATACTGCCCTAAGTGTAGTACATATCGATTTACTATATGTCCTAGATATTTCATTGAATGTCTTTTGGATATCAAGAGGAAGTATTTTAGCAACCATTGCGATACCTAAAGGTGTATTTCTGATAAGACGCTTATAACAAGCAAGATAGTTGTCTTTTGTATCTTGTTTCAGATTCGGTCTGAACTCCTGAAAGGTAATATCAACCAGCTCATTCAAAGTAATTTTTGTACTAGCTGCACTATTCATCATCAATGCGTCTTTACCAATTTCTTCTTTGACCGCTGCTCTCAGTTTTGTGAGAGAACTATCATATAAGCTTTTTCTTTCTCCAAAACGATTGGTAAAACGATAACAGTACCGACCATCTTTTCTTTGGGAATACCCTTGACCTAATTCTTTGCCTTTCAAGTCTTTACCCATAAAGTCCTCCTTCCTGTAAAATGAAAGGCTTTCTATACGATTTAATTATACACCACGTACAGCAAGCCTTTCAACCGATATTTACAACTCACTGTTTAAACTAAGCCATTTCTCAAAATCGCTACGTTTGACCATGGTCTTTCTGCCTACTTGAATAACAAAATCATTGCCGTGTTCCTTTACCAGTTTTCGGAGATTCTTTTCTCCAATTCCAGACAATTCAGATGCTTCGCTAATGGTTAGACACATTCTGTTCCATAATGGAACGCTGCTTTGTTTTGTCATTTTGCTCACGCACCCTCTTTCTTTTTATAGTATATGTATTTTTAGGCTTACTCTCTCTGTAAGGACGAGTTACATAATCATCAAAGATTTTATCCATCTTTACTGGATCAACAGACAGAATCAAATCTCCTGTATGCATCCATAATTTCATCTTTGATGGATTGTAACTCTTTTAATGCTTCGGTAAGAGACATGTCTTTTTCGTTTACTCTCTGTCGTTGTTCAGTTCTGATTATAAGCTGAATGGAATCAGCTAAGGTTGCGCAGTAACCAACAACATCATATCTTTCAGTGCGCATTTTTGGCTGTCCAGTTTTCCTGTCAATAATTTCTTCGGTTGGAATGTATTCATATACAGTGTAGCAGGTGTCGTCTGCACTAATACTGTATTTGTTATTTACTTTTATCATTTTTTTCTCCATTTCCCCGCGCTTCACTGCGCGGACACAAATATTTAATCAAAATTCAAATTTATTATTATCCTAAGCGATTTTAG
>ERZ1090861.19-NODE-19-length-141133-cov-11.496626_pt1 | contig 141133 bp, 152 predicted proteins | sample MGYA00478482_ERZ1090861 | MGnify/ENA primary metagenome ERZ1090861 (study PRJEB33644, sample SAMEA5815744) | chicken gut metagenome | biome: Chicken; feature: Gastrointestinal Tract; material: Caecum | place: Ireland | collected 2019-01-01 | study: A study of... | reverse complement strand
TAACGGCGGAGACAGCAGGTGATCCAGGCAGTAGTGATGCTTTAGATCCGGTCAGTTGCAGTCGGAAAAGCCATCACTTCCGAACATCAGCACAGTACAATATTCATCAGTAAAGTTCCCCTGATTTTTCCCTTTATGAGGAATTGCGAAAGGAATTTCCGCATTGGGAAAAAGCAGAAATATTCAGGAACTTCTTGCGGATAGAATACACAGGAGATACGGGATGCGGGATCCTTGTGACTCGGAGGAATCTGTCAGAAAAACAAAGGATCTGATGTCTGATGTTAAGGCCTGAGATGAATCTGCCCGAACGCAGTGAGTTTTCATCTCAGGCCTTGCTTTTAATCAGATTTCAGATCCTTTATTTTTCTCAGATTCCGGAGTGGAACAAGGATCCCGCATCCCGTATCTCCGTCCCGTTCTATCCAGGAAATTCTGAATTTTTCCGGTATTTCTTAATTCAAGTTCATTTCGACAAATCCGAATCTATCTTAAGTTCACAGGATTGACATACTTTCCTGCTAGGATATAGGATAGAATAAGAATGAATGGAACAGCCGGAAAAGACTGAATATACAGCAGAAACAGAAAGTGAGGATCCGTGATGGAAAAGGTGAAAATTCTTGTTGTGGATGATGAGAGCAGGATGCGCAAGCTGGTAAAGGACTTTCTGAGCAGAGAAGGATATACTGTTCTGGAAGCGGCAGACGGCGTGGAAGCGATGGATATTTTTTACGAAGACAAAGATATTGCAATGATTATTCTGGACGTAATGATGCCCAGGATGGACGGCTGGCAGGTGTGCCGGGAGATCCGGGAATCATCAAAAGTTCCGGTAATCATGTTGACGGCCCGGTCTGAGGAACGGGATGAACTTCAGGGGTTTGAACTGGGGGTGGACGAATATATTTCAAAGCCGTTCAGTCCGAAAATCCTTGTGGCCAGAGTGAATGCGATCCTGAGAAGAACGCTTGGAACAGAGGGAGAAGACGTGATGTCTGCAGGCGGGATTGTTATTGACAAAGCAGCCCATATCGTAAAAATAGACGGGAAATCTGTTGATCTCAGCTATAAGGAATTTGAGCTTCTGGCGTATTTTATAGAGAACCAGGGAATTGCGCTGTCCAGAGAAAAAATATTGAATAATGTATGGAATTATGATTACTTCGGAGATGCACGTACCATTGATACTCATGTAAAGAAACTGAGAAGCAAACTGGGAGATAAGGGCGAGTATATAAAGACAATCTGGGGCATGGGCTATAAATTTGAGGTGGAAGAATGAAACATTCAATCCGGAGACAGATAACAGTTATTTTTATCTGTGTGCTCGTTTTTATCCTGGGAACTCTGTTTGTAGTGAATATGGGATTTCTTGAGCGGTATTATTTTTCCTATAAAACAAAAGACCTTCTGGACACTTACAAAGATGTGGATCAGGCTCTTCAAAAAGATACCTTCAGGGATGATGATGTCCAGCATAAAATTCTGTATCAGGTAGAAAAAATGAATATTGATTTAATCGTAATAGACAGCAGGGGGGAAAGCGCCTTTTCTACCATCAGTGATCAGGATCCCCGTCTTCTGCAGATGCTGGCCGATTTTCAGAATATTGTGGAAAATGATTCTGTTCCGGGATATGTAATGCAGCAGACAGATGACTATATTCTATACCGTACATCTGACTGGCAGGGCAGCACAGAATATCTGAAGATGTACGGATATTTTTCAGACAGCTCTTTCTTTATGATGCAGAGCCCTCTTGAGAGTATTCGGGAGAGCGCGGCTCTTGCAAACCGTTTTCTGATTTATCTTGGAGTGATCGGCATTATCTTTGGCGGGGCGCTTGTCTGGTTTTTCTCAAGGAAGATAACGAAGCCGATTATGGAGCTGGCAGATTTGTCAAAGGAAATGGCAAATCTGAATTTTGATGCCAGATATACCCGGGGCGGCAGTGACGAAATAGGCATTCTTGGCGAAAACTTCAATAAAATGTCCGCACAGCTTGAAAAAACGGTTTCCGAACTGAAGGGAGCCAACAATGAGCTGAAGAAGGATATTGAACAGAAGGAAAAAATGGAAGATATGAGGAATGAATTCCTCGGCAACGTTTCTCATGAACTGAAGACGCCGATTGCGCTGATTCAGGGATATGCGGAAGGCCTGAAGGAAGATGTCAATGACGATGCCGAAAGCCGGGAATTCTACTGTGATGTTATTATGGATGAGGCCGGCAAGATGAATCAGATGGTCAAAAATCTGCTGACGCTGAATCAGCTGGAATTTGGCTCGGATGAAGTGGCGTTTGAGCGGTTTGACATCGTGCGGCTTGTCCGGGGCGTAGTGGCCAGCTGCGAAATCCTGATCCAGCAGGCGGAAGCGGAAGTGAATTTTGTGTCTGATGATCTGATTCATGTATGGGCAGATGAGTTTAAAACGGAGCAGGTTGTGAGAAATTATCTGACCAACGCCATCCATCATGTGGAAAATGAAAAACGCATCGAAGTAAAAATATGCAAAGACAACGGTAAAGTAAGGGTGTCAGTATTTAACAGCGGGAAGCCGATACCGGAAGAGGACCTGCCGAAACTCTGGGATAAGTTCTATAAGGTTGATAAAGCGCATACAAGAGAATACGGAGGAAACGGAATCGGACTTTCTATTGTAAAGGCGATCATGGAGTCTTTCCACCAGCGCTATGGTGTGAAAAATTTTGATAATGGCGTGGAATTCTGGTTTGAACTGGATGCGCAGAACATACAGGAAGACAGCGGAGAAACAAAGTTGCTTGCCGGACCTGGCACGTTGCCAGAGTAAAGCGGCAAAATTATGCCAAGGTAAAGTGATGAAATTACGGCTTTACATCACACTAAAAATGCGGTAAAATAACTTTTGTTAATATAAAATATTTTGAGGCATACGGTATGCCAACTGGCAACAGTCGGTATTGCGTATGCCTCATCTGTTATAACAGTTTGCTGTGCGGAAGGCATAATAATTGCAGCAGTGGGGAAACAGTACAGCCGGCCTGCCGCGGGCTGTTATCAATGAGAGAAACAGGAGGGAAACTTAATGTATGAGCAGATTTATAATGCAGTTGCATCTGTAGACGATTTTGTCTGGGGGTGGGGAATGATTGCGCTCCTTCTGGGAACGCATGTGTTTCTTACAATCCGCACAGGTTTTATTCAACGCAAGACAATTACAAAAGGAATTCCGCTTTCCGTTTCAAAGGAAGAAGGAGCAGACGGTGAGGTCAGCCAGTTCGGCGCTCTTGCAACTGCTCTGGCATCTACAATCGGAACCGGAAATATTATTGGCGTAGGAACTGCTGTTGCGCTTGGCGGACCGGGAGCAGTTCTGTGGTGCTGGCTGACCGGTGTGTTTGGTATTGCCACAAAGTATGCGGAGTCCCTGATTGCCGTAAAATACCGTGTAAAAACTGCGGACGGCCGTATGCAGGGCGGCGCGATGTATGCGCTTGAGCGCGGCCTGAATATGAAATGGCTGGGCATGATTTTTGCAGTGTTTGCGGGATGCGCGTCTTTCGGTATCGGCTGTGCCACACAGGTAAACGCTATTGCCGAGGTGTGCAATAATAATCTGGGAATTGAACCGTGGATAGTGGGCGTAGTAATTGCCGTTCTGACGGCATTTGTTATCTTCGGCGGTATTAAGAGTATCGCAAGCGTATGTGAGAAACTGGTTCCCTTTATGGCGGCATTTTATGTGCTGGGCTGTATTATCATTCTTGCGATCAATCATGACTTTGTATTTCCGGCTATTGTCAAGATCTGTCAGTCAGCATTTTCTAATGAACAGGCGGTTATAGGCGGATTTGTAGGCGGCGGTATTCGCTATGCCATTCAGTACGGAGTAGCAAGAGGCCTGTTCTCCAATGAATCAGGGATGGGATCTGCGCCTATTGCGGCTGCAGCGGCCAAGACAAGAAACCCGGTGCGCCAGGCACTTGTATCTTCAACGGGAACTTTCTGGGACACAGTAGTGGTCTGCCTGATGACCGGTCTGGTACTTGTGTCTACTATGATGAAGAATACAGAAATTACAATGAATATGACATCAGACGGCGGAGATCTGACAACGGCAGCATTTGGGCAGATCCCCTATTTAGGACCGTTTATCCTTGTTGTCGGCATCATAACTTTTGCTTATTCTACCATCCTTGGCTGGGCTTATTACGGAGAACGCTGTGTAGAGTATTTTTCCGGAAAAAAGGGCCTGATTCCGTACAGAGTTCTTTATATTGCGGTTGCGCTGATTGCTCCTGTGCTTGCTCTTGATCTTGTATGGAAGATTGCGGATATTCTGAATGCTCTGATGGCAATACCGAACCTGATCGCAGTGCTGCTGCTATCCCCGGTTATTGTAAAAGAGACAAGAAAATATATACATAATCTGGATGCGGTAGACGACGCTCAGGTTCCTGTTGTAGAGACCGGCGTAGGGAAGAAATAGAGGACAGATTCACATATCCGGAAAGGAGTAAAAAAATGATAGCGATCGTTGACTATGATGCAGGCAATATAAAAAGTGTGGAGAAAGCACTCCATTTTCTGGGCCGGGAAGCTCTTGTGACCGGAGACAGCGAAGAAATTCTGAGAGCGGATAAAGTCATCCTTCCCGGAGTGGGAGCATTCGGCGATGCCATGGATACAATCCGTGGCAGAGGACTGGATAAAGTGCTGCGCCAGGTGGCAGAAAACGGTACACCATTTCTGGGAATCTGTCTTGGACTTCAGCTACTTTTTGAACGGAGCGACGAGGCGCCCGGCGCGGAAGGCCTTGGCATACTGAAAGGAGAAATTCTGCGTATACCGGAAAAGGAAGGACTGAAGATCCCGCATATGGGATGGAATTCACTTCATCTTGAAAATAATGGAAGACTGTTCCGGGGAATAGAAGAAAATGCATATGTGTATTTCGTACACTCCTATTACCTGAAGGCCGGAGATGAATCCATTGTAAAAGCGTCCACAGAGTACGGGGTCCATATTCATGCTTCGGTAGAGAAGGATAATGTATTTGCCTGTCAGTTCCATCCGGAAAAGAGCAGCGATGTAGGACTTCATATTCTGAAAAACTTTGTGGAACTGTAAGATCAGCCGTGAAAGGAGACGGACAGTTATGTTTACCAAAAGAATTATCCCTTGTCTGGATGTTAATGCGGGAAGGGTTGTAAAAGGAGTAAATTTTGTTGATTTACAGGATGCCGGCGACCCGGTGGAGATAGCAAAGGCGTATGATAATGCAGGCGCAGACGAGCTGGTTTTCCTGGATATTACTGCTTCGTCAGATAACAGGGAAACCGTGACGGATATGGTAAGAAAAGTGGCCGAATGTGTATTTATTCCATTTACTGTAGGCGGAGGAATACGAACAGTAGATGATTTTCGCGCAATATTAAGAGAAGGCGCAGATAAAGTATCTGTAAATTCTTCGGCCATAAATAATCCGCGTCTTATAAGCGATGCGGCAGATAAATTCGGCAGTCAGTGTGTAGTCGTAGCTATTGACGCAAAGCGCAGGGAGGACGGCTCGGGCTGGAACATCTACAAAAACGGCGGCCGGATTGACGTGGGGATTGACGCAGTAGAGTGGGCTGTAAAGGCAGAGGCTCTGGGAGCCGGGGAGATCCTTCTGACCAGTATGGACGGGGACGGTACAAAGGCAGGGTATGATCTGGAGCTGACCCGGGCTATTGCCGGAAGTGTTTCCATTCCGGTTATTGCTTCCGGCGGTGCCGGAACACTGGAGCATTTTAAAGAGGCGCTGACTGTGGGGAAAGCAGACGCGGCTCTGGCCGCGTCTCTGTTCCACTATAAAGAGCTGGAAATCCGGGAGGTAAAAGAATACCTTCTTCGGGAAGGCGTAAGTGTCCGTCTGTAAGTACAGCTCTGTTTAGAAAAAATATTCACACAATTTTTCCCAAAGGGGTCTGTCCCCTTTGGGAATATTATTCAGATAATTTGCGGAGGAGTAGAGATATGGCCGGCTTAAATGGCGACTGGTATGAAGCGTTAAAAGGAGAGTTCTCAAAACCATATTACAGGAAACTGTTTGAAACTGTGAAACAGGAGTATAGTACACATTTGATTTTTCCACCTGCGGATGATATTTTTAATGCATTTCATCTTACGCCACTCAAGGAAGTTAAGGTGGTGATCCTGGGGCAGGATCCCTATCACAATCACAGGCAGGCCCATGGTCTGTGTTTTTCTGTACAGAAAGGCGTAGAGATTCCGCCGTCACTTGTGAACATTTATCAGGAGCTGCACGATGATCTGGGCTGTACGATCCCGAATCACGGCTGCCTGACGAAATGGGCTCAGCAGGGCGTGCTTCTGCTTAATACGGTGCTGACTGTCAGGGCGCATCAGGCGAATTCCCACAGAGGAATCGGCTGGGAGGAATTTACGGATGCGGCGATTATGGCGCTGAACAGTCAGGACCGTCCGATTGTATTTATCCTCTGGGGAAGCCCGGCACAGAGAAAGAAGGCGATGTTGACTAATCCGAATCATCTGATTCTCACTGCGCCTCATCCGAGTCCCCTGTCTGCATACAGAGGATTTTTCGGGAGCAGACCTTTCAGCCGGACAAACCAGTTTTTACAGAGCCACGGCGTGGAGCCGATTGACTGGCAGATTGACTGAAAACAGTTGCATTTTTGCCGGATCAGCGTTATAATTCATACCATGGCAAGCGCAGATGTAGTTCATCGGTAGAACACCAGCTTCCCAAGCTGGGAAGGCGGGTTCGATTCCCGTCATCTGCTTAAAATCAAACCGGGAGTACTGCAGGAACAGTGTTTCCGGTTTTTTCTTTTACCGTACAGAATACGTGGAGGGAAAGATATGTTTCGTTTATGGGCAAAAGAGTTTAAGGACAACAGAATGCTCCGGGATATGGTGGTCTGCGAAGAGGCAGAGGATACCCGGACACATAAAATATTCCGCGCGCTGGATGAAGTCTGCTATGCATTTGATCTGAGCAAGCCGATCTGGCTTGACGCTACAATTGACGAATTCAAACGACATGCAAAAGCAAGATTTTATCAGGATAATTTTGTGGATATGATTGACTTTGATTATCTGGAAATACAGGTTATAGAAGAGGACTGACCGGAATTGTGATTGTTTTCAAAAATTAAAAACCTCTAAAAAAAGAGTGAACTCTGTGACAGGAGACACAAAATATGGTATACTATGGACTAACATAACAACCAATGGGGGATGTCCGCGATGAAAGGAGAACAGCAGGTTGAGGCCGCATTGAAAAGTTATGAGGATGTCGACAGCTGGAAGACTGTGATATTTCTTTATAATGCAGCCTTAAAAGAAGTAGGCACAAAGCTGGAGATTCTCAATGAAGAGTTTCAACATGTGCACAAGTATAATCCTATCGAGCATATCAAGACCAGGATTAAGACGCCGGAGAGCATTGTAAAAAAGCTGAAGCGGTATGGATATGAGACCTCGATTGAAAATATGGTCAGATATGTGAACGATATTGCAGGCGTAAGAGTGATTTGTTCTTTCACATCCGACATTTACCGGCTGGCTGAAATGATAGGAAATCAGAGCGACCTGAAAGTGCTTTCCATTAAGGATTATATCAGAAATCCGAAGGAGAGCGGCTATAAAAGTTACCATATGCTGGTGTCCGTACCGATTTTTCTGTCGGACAGCGTGGTAGATACAAAGGTTGAAATCCAGATTCGTACCATTGCAATGGATTTCTGGGCAAGCCTGGAGCATAAGATTTATTATAAATTTGAGGGAAATGCTCCGGAATATATCAGCCGTGATTTGAGAGATTGTGCAAAAATGGTATCTGAACTGGATGAAAAGATGCTTTCTCTGAATGAGGCGATACAGGAATGTATAGAGCATCAGGCCAATCGGGATAATATGAATGATGTGCTGAACAATGTGATCGGTTCAGGGCCGGAACAGAAATCTCTGAATTATGCCGGAGAAGAAAAGTGAATACGAACAAAAAGAGGCGAAAGATATTGATGCTTTCGTCTCTTTTCGTTATACTAGATATTTGAAGGGAGAAATGATACATGGAGAGAATAGAAGTCGAACATTGCGATTATATCCATGTTCACAAAGATACAGTGGATAAGGTGAAAAGCTGTCTCCCGGCAGAGGAAGAACTGACCGAGCTCGCAGGATTTTTCAAAGTGTTCGGGGATGTTACAAGAATTAAAATACTCTGCGTCCTGCTCCAGTCAGAGATGTGTGTCTGTGATCTCGCGCAGACGCTGAATATGACGCAGTCAGCCATTTCCCATCAGCTCAGAATGCTTAAGCAGATGAAGCTGGTAACAAACAGGCGGGAGGGAAAAACAGTATTTTATTCACTGGCAGACGGTCATATTAAGACCATCGTAAACCAGGGGATGGAGCACATCCGGGAATAAAAATGTGCGGGAAATAGTACGGAAGATAAAATCAGGGCGAAAAGCTCAAAAGGAAAAGCTGGGAAAAAGTTATGACGGAAAGAGCAAAGCGGAAGGGCATTGAAATCGGCTTGGGTCTGCTTACATATATTATTGTCTGGGCAGTATCTTTTTACGGGAATACGGGAAAGGCAGCAACAACAGTACTGTTTCTGGCCCCGTATATTATCTTGTCCGCGACAACATATCTGGATGAAATAAAGAGATTAACAAGTTTAAAATTTTTTGACGAGAATTTATTAATTATTGTGGCTACCTGCGGAGCTTTTGCCGTGGAAAGGCCGAAAGAGGCGGTTGGGGCTATGCTGCTTTATCAGGCTGGAAAACTGGTGGAGGAGCTGTCTTTAAGTCAGACCAAAAAGTCTATAGCCAGATTTATAGATATCAGACCGGAATACGCCAACCTGAAAGAAGCCGGCAGGGAGAGAGTGGTAGAACCTCAGGATCTTAAGCCTAAACAGATTATTGTGCTGAAACCGGGAGAAAAGATTCCGGTAGACGCGGTTGTGACAATGGGAACGGGAACGATCGATATGAAGGCGCTGACCGGCGAATCTACCCCCAGAACGGTGAAAGTGGGAGACCGGATATACAGCGGAGCTATCAATTTAAATGGCGTGCTGGAAGCCAGAGTTGTAAAAGTATATAATGATTCTGTTGCTTCCAAAATAATGAGACTGGTAGAAAACGCGAATGAAAAGAAAGCGGAGAGTGTGCGGCTTGCAGACAAATTTGCCAGATATTATACGCCTGTCGCTATTCTCATTGCGCTGCTCACCTGCATTCTGCCGCCTATGATATTTATGGAGGCAAAAGAAGAGTGGATATTCCGGGGAATGATTATTCTGGTGGCAGCCTGTCCTTCCGGTCTGCTTGTGTCTATTCCGATGGCATTTCTCGGCGGAATCGGAGCAGCCGCCGGACAAGGAGTCCTGATCAAAGGCAGCAGCTGTATTGAAACTCTGACCCGGGTCGATACATTTGTTTTTGATAAAACGGGAACACTGACAGAAGGTGTTTTCCATGTGCAGGAGATTGTCCCTTATAAGATGACAGAGAAAGAACTGCTGGAGCTTGCCGCACTGGCGGAAACTTACTCTTCGCATCCGATTGCGGTATCTCTTCGGGAAGCATACGGAAGAGAACCGGATAAGTCCCGGGTGGGAGAAGTGACAGAGTATCCGGGGCTGGGGCTTTGCGCCGTAGTGGACGGACGGCGGATTTTTATCGGAAACAGCAGACTGATGAATCGGCAGGGCGTATTCTGCCATCTGGTTCCGGAACCTGGCGCGGCAGTCCATGTGGCTGTAGAGAAAGAATATGCCGGACACATCCTTATTTCCGATACAATAAGAAAGGATGCGGGAAGGCTGATCCGCTGGCTTCACAGAAGGCAGCTGGCGGTTGTTATGCTGACAGGAGACAATGAGGCGGTGGCCGAAAACGTGGCGGCAAAGCTGAAAATAGAAAGTGTTTATGCAGAGCTTATGCCGGAGGATAAAGTAGAGCAGCTGGAAGAGTTCCGGGAAAGTGAGATGGAGGGCGAGAAACTGGCTTTTGTTGGAGACGGCATCAATGACGCGCCGGTGCTTGCGCTCTCGGATGTGGGGATCGCCATGGGCGGCCTGGGCGCAGACGCTGCGCTGGAGGCGGCTGATATCATATTAATGGAAGACGAGCCATCCAGGATTATCAATGCGATACGGATTTCAAGGGCAACGATGCGTGCTGTAAAGCAGAATATGTTTTTGGCTGCGGCCATGAAGGTGCTTCTGATCGGGCTTGCGTTTTTTGGACTGATAACAATGCAGAATGCGATTATCGCAGAGATCTGTGTTATGCTGATTAGTATTTTGAATTCTTTCTGGATGATGAAATATCCGGAGTAGAGGAGTGATGTAATATGATGAAAAAGGGAAAAACAGCCGGTATCGGAGCGGTGATTCTGGCGGTCTGTCTGCTGGGCGGGTGCTCGAATGCGCTGAGCGACGGGATCAGAGCTCTGGAAGACGGAGAGTATGAGGAAGCGCGGGACTATTTCCAGTCCGCCGTGGAGGAAGACGGGGATAAAACCGCGGAAGCCTACAGAGGACTTGGCATGGCTTATTATGAAATGGAAGATTACAGCCCGGCTCTGGAGGCATTTCAGACCGCGCTGGACCAGGGCGGAGAACAGACGGTGCAGATTTATAACCTGATGGGAATCTGTGCGATGAATGTATCGGATTATGAAAGCGCGTTGGAATATTTTCAGTCCGGCCTTGCCCTGGCAGACACTGCATCCGGCAGTGAGACAGATACTGACCTGATCAGGGAGATGCGGTATAATGAGATTATCTGTTATGAGCGGACTGCCGACTGGGAAAGTGCAAAACAGAAAGCGGCCCAGTATCTGGAGGAGTATCCGGGGGATGAGGCTGTCGAAAAAGAGGCGGAATTTTTAGAAACACGGTAGTGTGCTCTGCACTGCCGTGTTTCATTATCTCTTTCAAGGAGGAATTATGCAGAATACAGATCAAACAGTACAGAATGAAGCGGGAAAAGAAACCGAGAAGGTGATTCTGGTAGGAGTTGCAACAGGAGGAGAGAAAACGGCGGAGCAGTCTCTGAATGAACTTGCAGATCTGGCCAGGACTGCCGGAGCCGCAGTGGCCGGAAAAATGATCCAGGTACGGGAGTCTGCTCATCCGGGCACATATATAGGAAAAGGGAAAATACTGGAATTAAAGGAACTTCTCTGGGAGACAGAGGCTTCGGGAATTATCTGTGATGATGAGCTGACCAGCGCGCAGCTCGGAAATCTGGAGGAGGAACTGGACTGTAAAGTGCTGGACCGGACACTTCTGATTCTTGATATATTTGCCGGCCGGGCTGTGACCGGGGAAGGAAAACTCCAGGTAGAACTGGCACAGCTGAGGTACCGGGCGTCCCGCCTGTCAGGCCTGGGAAAAACGCTGTCCCGTCTGGGGGGCGGAATCGGCACAAGAGGACCCGGCGAAAAGAAACTGGAGGTGGACAGGAGAAGAATCCGGGAAAGGATCAGCAGGCTGAAACAGGAACTGAAGGATGTGGAAAAGCACAGAGAGCTGATCCGGAATCAGAGGATCCGATCCGGATTAAAGACAGCTGCCCTGGTCGGCTATACTTCCGCGGGAAAAAGCAGTATTGAAAATGCCCTTACCCATGCGGGAATCGCCGAGGACGCGATGCTTTTTTCTACTCTGGATACAACTACCCGGTCTCTGATACTTGACAAAACCCAGGAGATTCTGCTTACAGATACTGTGGGCTTTATCCGCAAGCTTCCCCATCACCTTGTGGAGGCATTTAAAAGCACCCTGGAAGAAGCAAAATATGCAGACATTCTTATTCATGTGGTAGATGCATCCAATCCGGATATGGACACACAGATGCATGTAGTGTATGAGACTCTGCGCGAACTGGGCGCCGAAGGCAAGCCGGTGATAACCCTTTTCAACAAGCAGGATCTTCTTGACGATCCGGCGCCCCAGAGAGATTTCAGGGCGGATTATTCCATCGGCACATCTGCCAGAACCGGGCAGGGGCTGGCAGAACTGAAAGCGGCTCTTCTGGAAATCCTGCGCAGAGATCAGATCTATATTGAACGGCTGTATTCTTTTGAAGAAGCATGGAAGCTGCAGCTGATCCGCAGCCGGGGACAGCTGATCTCAGAAGAATATCTTCCGGAAGGAGTCAGTATTAAAGCATATGTTCCCGGAGAAATTTACGGGAAACTGTGACAGATTCAAAGAAATCCGCCATCGATTCTGATAATCTGGCCGGTCATATAGGAGGGAGCTTCCGCCAGCATAAGGACGAGACGGGCTGTCTCTTCCGGAGTCCCGAATCTTCCGGCTGGAATTTCATCGGCCAGATCTCTGGCTTCTTCAGGAGAAAGGCGGGCATTCATTGCCGTGTCGATAACTCCGCAGGCCAGAGCATTGACCTGGATATTGCTGGGAGCCAGCTCTTTTGCCAGGGCTTTTGTAAGACCGTTGAGTCCGGCTTTGGAAGCGGAGTAGGCGGCTTCGCAGGAAGCCCCGGAGACGCCCCATATGGAAGAAATATTGATGATCCGCCCGGACTTTTCAGATACCATGGCCGGTATGGCGGCGCGGCAGCAGTAAAAAGCCGAAGAAAGATTGGTATTCAGAATCTTTTGCCATTCTTCATCACTCATATCGCTTAAAAGCCCGAAATATGAAATGCCGGCGTTATTTACCAGTACATCCAGAGCCGGACAGTGAGTGCGGATTATTTCAAAAATCTGTGAGACTTGTGCGGCGCTGCTTACATCGCCGGGAACGCAGGTGCAGGATCCGCCTTGTTTCAGGATTTCTTCCCGGAGCAGGGAAAGCGCTCCGGCCGGCCGGCGGGAATTAAGAAATACATGATATCCGGCGCCGGCAAAAGCAAGGGCGCATGCCCGTCCGATGCCGCGGGAAGCTCCGGTGATCAGAACATATTTTTTTTGCATAATTACCTCTCTGTTATAATAAATGATACTGTGTCATGCTCTGCGGCTGTTTCCGGACCGCTGGCAGCGGTTCTGCCGATTAGTGCGGAGGAGACACATTTTATGTCTAATATATCATGGATTCCCGTTGGAAGGAATGAAAAAATAGGCAAAGGTTACATTGTTTTTCCATGAATTGATTGCTATAATTACAGTATCTTAATGGAAATTTTACATGTTTTATACATAACCCGTACAAATTACGTGTCTCAGAGACACGGCGCAGTTGAACGGAGGTAAAACTATGCTGGATGATGCAATAGAATTTGCAACAAAGGCTCATGAAGGACAGTTCCGCAAAGGAACACGCCGTCCCTATATCGTCCATCCGATCGAGGTGGCGGATATTGTATCAACGATGACAAAAGATGAGGAAGTAATCTGTGCGGCAGTGCTTCATGATACGATTGAGGACTGCCGGGGCATTACAAAAGATGTGCTTAAGCTCAGATTCGGAGACCGGGTGGCCGATATGGTTATGCAGGAAAGCGAGGATAAGTCTCAGTCCTGGGAGGAACGGAAAGGGGCTACGATTCAGAGGCTGAAGAGTGCGTCTCTTCCGGTTCAGATGATTGGTCTGGCAGACAAGCTTTCCAATATGCGTGACATTGACCGGGACTATCCGGCGGCAGGGGAACAGCTCTGGACCAGATTCCGTATGCAGAGCAAAGAAGCGCTGGCCTGGTATTATAAGGAGATCCGTGATGTACTTGCGGAGAATTTCTCCGGTGTGCCGGCTTACGAAGAGTACTGTCGTCTTGTTGATAAGAATTTCGGCTCCGGGCCTGCTCACAGAGACTGGATGTAAACGTGACGGCCATTTGTTTCATGCATGGAACAGAGGAAGACCCGGTACGCGAAAAGTGAAGATGAAGAACAAAAGGCACATAAGGACAGCCAGACTGCGGAGAAGAATGCGGCAGCGGAAGACTTTTGCGGAGTCCCGCAGTTTCCATGCAGCGCCCCATGCAGTAAGAACTGCTGTGAAGAAAACGGCAAGATCGGCAATGAAGAAATTCTGTCCGGTTATGCCCGTGTATGTGTAAAATAGTATCGGAATGCTCAGAGTTCCCAGAAGATTTCCGAGAATGAGCGCGCCGGTCAGCGAGGGCGCGGCTTCTTTCAGACGCGCGGACGCAAAAAGCGAGAATAGCAGCATGGGGAAGAATATCAGTTTCATGTGTTCCCATGTGGATTCGTTAACCGGGGAAATAAGTGCAAGAAGAGGATTTTTCCCGGACCATTGATACAAAAAATGGGACAGTATTCCCGCAGCTGATGTAAATACAATTCCTGAAATCATATATTTCTTTATTCTTATCTCCATAAAACCCCCGATATAACTTTGATAGATTTTTCTTGTATATTGATGTATTATATGTGAATATACTGTAAATATACCCGCTGTACGTACTGTGGGAGGGAAGAACAGCGCCATTTTTCTGAAAGCTCTTCCGGGAGGTGATGTGATTGGATATAAAGAAAAAACTGAAAAATAAAAAACGGACCAGACTGTATATGGAGGCGGGACTTGCCGTGCTTCTCGTCCTTACCCTTACCCTGGCAGGCAGAGCCGGTCTTCTGGAATCCGGGGCGGCAGGGAGTGATCCTTCGGCGGAGAGAGTACAGACAGAAGAAAAGGACAGCCTGGAAGATGTGAGCGAAAAGGCGGCCGAGGAGAACCGTCTGGCAGAAAAAGCAGCGTCTGAAGCAGAGGAAACCTCGGCAGAAGGGCAGTATCCCATTCTGGGCGAGAGTGATGTGACTGTACAGCAGATGGTAGATTATTTTCAGTCCTCCGGGGAAACTTATCCGGAAAAAGAACTTTCCGAGGGAGGGGCAGATACCATAGAGACATTCTGCCAGATGTATTATGAGGAAGCAGAAGCCGAGGGGGTACGTGCGGAAGTGGCGTTTGCCCAGACCATGAAGGAGACGGGGTTTCTCCAGTATGGAGGCGATGCTTCAATTGAACAGTTTAATTTCGCGGGGATCGGCACAACGGGAAACGGAGTGCCGGGAAATTCCTATCCGGATGTGCGTACCGGGATTCGCGCCCAGATTCAGCATCTGAAAGCATATGCCACTGCAGACGCACTGGAGCATGAGTGTGTGGACGACAGGTATTCCTATGTAAAAAAAGGTTCGGCTCCATATGTGGAATGGCTGGGCCAGCAGGAAAATCCGGAAGGTCTGGGATGGGCTACCGGAGATAATTACGGTTATGATATTGTAGGAATGATTCAGGATATGACAGGATAAATTATTTCCGGCTTAAAATTGTAAATTTATTGAAAAGCAGAGAGTTATCAGGCTTCTCTGCTTTTTTTGTGCGATACATCCGGCAAGCAGCTGTCACGGCTGTATGAGCGGGCATTTGCCGGACGTATCGCTCAATTCAGACAGGTGGAGCTATGTCCGTCCGATTGAACAGGACCGGAAAATAACAGAGTTTTAACATGAGCTTTATTAAAAGCTTACAAATCCTGTTTTATACTTCTACAAAGAAAGAGAGGTTCGGATTTTGAAGAAAAAATATCTGATTACAGGAATTATTATATTGATGGTTCTCTGCGCCGGAGTTGGTATAGGGACCATACTGAGCAGGAAAGGAGACCGCATTGATGATTCGCAGGGAGTAACTCTTGATAAAAGTGCGGAAGGATATGAGGAAGAGGGGGATACTCCGGAAGAACAGGAGTCCATTCGCTTCCCGGGATATCCGGAGATTACGATAGATGCAGGTCGGGAGGATATACCGATTGTACTGACAAATCCTGAAACGAATCCCTGCTATTTTCAGTTCAGCATCAGTCTGGACGGCGGCGATCCGATTTATGAAAGTGAATGGGTGAAGCCCGGAGACGCGATCAGGGGATTTGATCTGACAACGGCGATTGAACCCGGAGATTATGAGATGAGTATTGCAATTGCGACAAAATCACTTGATACTCAGGAAAACATGAATGGTGGAAATGTCAAAACGACACTTCACGTGACAGAGTAAAAGGGTATCTGTATCCAACGGGATATTGATATAAAGTAATTCGCAGAAAGGAGAAAAAAGTTATGAAACTTAGAAAAGTGATGTCACTGGCAGCAGTGGCAGTATTAGGAACTCTGATGGCAGGCCAGACAGTTATGGCGGCAACAGTAAGTGAGATAACTCCGGATCAGGAAGTTCAGCAGGAAATTGTACTTGAAAAAGAGGAAGAAGTTGTTCCGACATATACCGTAGACGTTCCGGCAACAGTAATACTTTCAAAAGACGCGCAGAATCTGTCATTTTCAATGAACCTTGAAAATCATGAAAACTTTATTCCTGACGGAAAGAAAGTATCTGTTGTAATCGAAAGCGCAGGATATCCGACAGAACTGAATAAGTTTGCTGTATGGGACAGCAGAAATCTTCAGGAGGCATCTTATGAGATTTATTATTCAGATGCCATGGCGGGCGGAAGATATGAGATCGGCGATGAGATCGTATCCTGGGAAGGCAGTAACTGGGGAACCCAGAACAGAAGAATCCGGGCTTTAAATTATGAAAGCATTGAACCGGGTAATTATTCGGGTGTGATTAATTATTCCATTTCTCTGACAGATAAATAGTTATGAAGAAATACCGGGGTATGAGAATAGCAGCCGTGTCGCTGGCTCTGATTCTTGCAGGCACCGTATCCTCCCTTCGGACAGTCCGGGCATCTGAGACGGATGCTCAGACTGCCGTTTATCTGGTTGTCGGAGAAGAAGAGCAGAACGAACATTCCGGGACAGATGCAGGAGAAGACCGAACTTCAGAACAGAAAAATGTTCAGACCGGAGATACAGGGAATGTTCTGATCTGGACCGCGGCAGCAGGGGGATCCCTGGCTGTATGTATTGCGGCTGCAAGGAAGAAAGAGCGTGTCTGATTCAGGAACGGCTATTCTTAAGATTCTTTAAATTGCTTGACAAATCGGCATCTTCCTACTATAGTATTCATAGTTAATTTTTAGTTAATACTATTGTAACAATGTAAAAGGTGTCGAGAAAGAGGAGTACACTGTTACTTCCGGCAGAGAGAACTGCCCGGACGGTTTTCGCATATGTCCGGCTGAAAGGCGGTTTCGAAAAAGGACAGTGGAAGGTAGCTTTTAAACCGGATGGCTGAAAGGTATTCTGGAAGGATGCAGATAGGCTGTCCCGTAGTGGTTCGCGTTACAGAACCAAAGGAGATATATTTTCTGCGGGAGGCATGTCCTGCCGGACCGGAAAATGTATGAAATAAGGTGGTACCGCGGAGTTTTCGCCCTTTACATTTTGTAAAGGGCGTTTCTTTTTTGTGAAAATTCCGTGAACGCCGGATCTGAGCCAGACAGGGAATGCCGGGGAAAAGTCCGCGGCAGACATGAGAGAAAAGTAAAATGAGACAATGAGGGAGACGCAAGGAGAGAAGGAAATGAGCAAAGAATTAGCAAAGACTTATGATCCGAAAGCGATCGAAGAAAAACTGTATGACAAATGGTGCGAGAATAAGTATTTCCATGCAGAAGTGGACCGCAGCAGAAAACCGTTTACCACGGTTATGCCTCCTCCGAATATTACAGGAAAGCTTCATATGGGGCATGCGCTTGATAATACGCTGCAGGATATTCTGATCCGTTACAAGAGAATGGAAGGATACAACGCCCTCTGGGTTCCGGGAACAGACCATGCGGCGATTTCTACAGAAGTTAAGGTGACAAACCAGCTGAAAGAGGAAGGCATTGACAAGAAGGAGCTGGGGCGGGAAGGATTCCTTAAGAGAACCTGGCAGTGGAAGGAAGAGTATGCAGGAACGATTGAGGGACAGCTGAAGAAGCTGGGCGTATCCTGCGACTGGGACAGAGAGCGCTTTACAATGGATGAAGGCTGCTCGAAAGCGGTTGAAGAGGTCTTTATTAACCTTTATAAGAAAGGATATATTTACAAGGGATCCAGAATTATTAACTGGTGTCCGAAATGTAATACATCTCTTTCGGATGCCGAGGTAGAGCATGAAGAACAGGAAGGACATTTCTGGCACATCAAATATCCCATCGTGGGAACAGACCGGTTCCTTGAGATTGCCACTACACGTCCGGAAACCATGCTGGGAGATACGGCGATTGCGGTGCATCCGGATGATGAGAGATACAAAGATATTGTAGGGAAAAATGTAATCCTGCCTCTGGCAGGCCGGGAAATTCCGATTGTAGCGGATTATTATGTGGATAAGGAATTCGGAACCGGAGCTGTAAAGATTACGCCGGCTCACGACCCGAATGACTTTGAAGTAGGCAAGCGCCACAATCTGGAAGAAATCAATATTATGAATGATGACGCCACAATCAATGAAAAAGGCGGAAAATACGCGGGAATGGACCGTTATGAGGCGAGAAGAGCGATTGTAAAAGATCTGGAAGAGCAGGGATATCTTGTAAAGGTTGTTCCTCACACTCATGCGGTGGGAACCCATGACCGCTGCGGCACAACAGTAGAACCGCTGATCAAACAGCAGTGGTTTGTAAAGATGGATGAACTGGCAAAGCCGGCGATCAACGCCCTGAAAACAGGAGAGCTGAAGTTTGTGCCGGACCGGTTTGACAAGATTTATCTTCACTGGCTGGAAAATATTAAAGACTGGTGTATTTCCCGTCAGATCTGGTGGGGACACAGAATTCCGGCATACTACTGCGATGAGTGCGGCGAGATTGTTGTTGACCGCCATGCGCCGGAGAAGTGCCCGAAGTGTGGCTGCACGCATTTTACACAGGATGAGGATACACTGGACACATGGTTTTCATCGGCGCTGTGGCCGTTCTCTACACTGGGATGGCCGGATAAGACAGAAGATCTGGATTATTTCTATCCTACAGACGTGCTTGTGACAGGATATGATATCATTTTCTTCTGGGTTATCCGCATGGTATTCTCCGGATATGAGCACACCGGAAAATCACCGTTCCATACGGTTCTGATTCACGGTCTGGTAAGAGATTCCCAGGGACGGAAGATGAGCAAATCTCTTGGAAACGGTATTGATCCGCTGGAGATTATTGACAAGTACGGCGCGGACGCACTGCGGCTTACTCTTGTTACCGGAAACGCGCCGGGCAATGATATGCGCTTCTACAATGAGAGAGTAGAGGCAAGCAGAAATTTTGCCAATAAAGTATGGAACGCGTCCCGTTTCATTCTGATGAATATGAAAGACGATACCATAGAGGAGCCGGAAGACTCTCTGTTGCAGCCGGCTGACCGCTGGATTTTGTCCGGGGTGAACACGCTTGCAAAAGACGTGACCGAGAATATGGACAAATACGAGCTGGGCATTGCGGTACAGAAAGTATATGACTTTATATGGGATGAGTTCTGCGACTGGTATGTGGAACTGGCGAAATACCGGATTTACCATGCAGAGGAAAATCCGGAAGCGGCAAACTGCGCGCTCTGGACATTGAAGACTGTACTGGCTCAGGCCTTAAAACTTCTTCATCCCTTTATGCCGTTTATTACGGAAGAGATCTACAGCGCTCTTGTGCCGGACGAAGAGTCTCTGATGATGTCCTGCTGGCCGGTATTCCGGGAAGACCGGGTATTCCCTGCCGCGGAGAAGATTATGGAACGCGTGAAAGCGATGACAAAGGGAATCCGCAATATTCGTGCCGAAATGAATGTGCCGAATAACAGAAAAACAAAAGTATACATTGTAAGTGAGGATAATGATATCTGTACCGGCATTGAGACGTTCAAAGAATCCATCATGCCGTTGATGTCGGCAGGAGAGATCATTGTTCAGCGGACAAAACAGGATGTGGATGATAACGCAGTCTCTGTTGTAGTGCCGGACGCGGTAGTTTATCTGCCGCTTGAAGATCTGGTGGATTTTGAGCAGGAAAGAAACAGACTGGAACAGGAAGAAAAGAGACTGAACAGCGAAATCAAACGTGCTCAGGGAATGCTGGCAAACGAAAGGTTTGTAAGCCGCGCGCCTGAAGCAAAGGTTCAGGAAGAACGGGACAAACTGGAAAAATATACGCAGATGCTTGCGCAGGTGAAAGAAAGAATGGCAGGACTCAGAAAGTAGACCGTTGAACCACTGCCTGCCGTGTAGAAAGAAAAGGGGATGTAAATGAAACGCATTCAGATCAGAAAACCCGATATAAAGGGATTCTTTGTTAAGGTCAGAAATCTGAAAAAAGAAGATATAAAACGGCATTTTGAACAAAAAAGGGAACGGCGAAAGAAAATCCTGGAAGAACGGCAGAACAGTGCGTTTTCCAGGAAGATGAGGCCGGTTTACAAGTGGATGAACCGGCTGTCTCTTCCGCTTCATTTTCTGCTTGCCTGTGTGATCAATTTCTTAATTGAATTGATTTCCAGACATTCTCTTTTTCAGGCATGGGACTATCTGGCAGAGACACCGCTTGTATTTTTGTATAATTCGTTTCTTATATTTGCTACATTTACACTTGTGTATCTGGTGCGGCGCAGGGTTTTTGCGAGAATCCTTATCAGTGTGTTCTGGATCTTCCTGGGCACATGCAACGGATACCTTCTGCTAAAGAGAGTAACGCCTTTTAATGCTCAGGATCTGAAAGTGCTTTCGGACGCGCTGGAGCTGACAGGCAATTACTTCAGCCCGGTAGAACTGGTACTGCTGATTATCGGAATTGTGGCTGTTGTTCTGTGGGTTGTTTCCATGTGGAGAAGAGGCGGACAGTACACGGGAAAGATGCATCGGATTATTGCTCTTGCGGGAAGCGTGCTGTCATTTGCGCTCTGCATATTCCTGACCAACGAGGCGATTGATAAGCGAGTGATTTCCAATTATTTCGGAAATATTGCATTTGCATATGAAGATTATGGGTTTCCCTACTGTTTCTCGGCCAGTCTGTTTAATACAGGAATTAATAAGCCGGCAGGCTACAGTGAGGAAACGATGGCAGAGATCAGCAACAACGGGACAATTACTCAGAGCAGTTCCGGCAGAACGGAAGAAGAGATGCCTAATATCATCATTGTGCAGCTGGAGTCTTTCTTCGATCCTACGGAAGTAGAGTGGCTGAAATTCTCCGAAGATCCGATTCCGAACCTGCGGAAACTGTTTTCCGAATATTCATCGGGATATTTTAAGGTGCCATCTGTAGGGGCAGGAACCGCCAATACAGAATTTGAAGTGCTTACAGGAATGAGTATGCGCTTTTTCGGGCCGGGAGAATATCCGTATAAAACATATGTGAAAAATAATGTGCTGGAAAGCGCGGCTACAGCTCTGGAAGAATTCGGTTACGGAGCGGAAGCCCTTCATAATAACGGCGGAAATTTCTACAGCCGGGCACAGGTATTCAACAATATGGGATTTGACCACTATACCAGCAAGGAGTTTATGAATATTCTGCAGACAACTCCGAAAGGCTGGGCCACGGATGATATTCTTGTGCCGAATATTATGGAATCTATGGACACAACAGAAGGGCAGGATTTTGTATTTACCATCAGCGTGGAAGGACACGGAGAATATCCTACAGAAAAGGTACTGGATAATCCGAAGATCAAAGTCAGCGGTGTTGAAGATGAAGGTGAGCGCAATGCATGGGAATACTATGTTAATCTTGTCTATGAAATGGATCAGTTTGCCGGTGATCTGATTGAGGCTGTGGAAGAAAGAGATGAGCCTACAGTAGTTGTTTTCTACGGAGATCATCTGCCCACGATGAATCTTGAGGCAAAGGATCTTAAGAGCAGATATCTTTATAATACAAATTATGTAATCTGGGATAATATAGGTCTTGAAAAAGAAGATGGAAATATTGCCGCATATCAGCTGGTGGCAGATGTGTTTGACCGTCTGGATATTCATTCGGGAACTGTCTTTAATTATCATCAGCAGCGGCAGGAAACAAAGAATTATCTTTCAGATCTGGAACTGCTTCAGTATGACATTATGTATGGAAAGCAGTATGTATATGAGGAAAGCGGAAGCCCCATTACAGAAGGTCACATGGTAATGGGAGTGAAAGACGCAGAGATCTCGGAGGTGCTGGAGCAGCTGGACGGCACCTGCAGCATTTACGGGGAGAACTTTACGAAACAGAGTAAAGTATATATTAACGGAGAAAAACAGGACACTACGTTTATGAACAATACCAGACTGGATCTGACGGAGACGGATCTGGAAGACGGCGATACGATAATGGTGGCGCAGGTAGGGTCAAGTAATACTATATTCCGGACTTCAAAGACGTATGAATACCAGGCCGGAACTCTGACTGAGCTGCCGGAAGATGAAAACGCCGTGGAAAACGGAAGACAGGCATTTGTGAGTGAGGAAGATCAGGAAGAATGACATATGAAGAAGCAGTAACATATATTCTGGATATTCCGAAGTTTACCAGAAAAAATGACGCCGTACACACAAAAACTCTTCTTCGCCTTCTGGGGGATCCTCAGGAGGCGGTTAAAGTTATCCATGTGGCCGGTACAAACGGTAAGGGCTCCGTGTGCGCTTACCTGGATGCTATGCTCCGTTCAGAAGGAAAACGGACCGGGCTTTTTACTTCGCCCCATCTTGTGAAGATGAATGAACGCATTGTCATTGACGGCCGTTCCATCAGCGATGATGCGTTTGCCTTTATTTTTGAGAAGACACTTTCCTGTGTAAGGCGCATGGAAGAGGCGGGACTCCCTCATCCGACTTTTTTTGAGTTCCTGTTTGCTATGGCGGCAGCTGCATTTGCGGAAGCCGGGGTGGAATATGCTGTGCTGGAAACAGGAATGGGAGGCCGGCTTGACGCCACAAATACAGTAGAACGGCCGCTGGCCTCAGTGATTACTTCTATTGGCATGGATCACATGGAATATCTGGGGCACACGCCGGAGCAGATCGCGGGGGAGAAGGCCGGAATTATTAAGCCGGGAGTTCCTGTCCTTTTTGCGGAGACATCTCCTGATAGTGATGGTGTTATTGAAAGAACCGCGGAAAAACGCGGAAGTTTGTGTAAAAAAATCGGGAAAGATGCGTACGAAATTCTCGGAATTGAGGACAAACATATTGCATTTTCCTGTTCAAATGCTTATTATGGAAATACCACGTGGAAATTGAATAATATCGGGACTTATCAGCCGGCCAATGCCATGCTTGCCCTGGAAGTCATGCGGATTCTCTTTGGAGATTCGGGACATCCGGATATATGGAGAGAGGCGCTGTCCGGCGTAAAGTGGGCAGGCCGGATGGAAGAAGTCCTTCCGGATGTCTATGTGGACGGGGCCCATAATGTAAGCGCTGTGGAAGCGTTTGCGGCCAGTGTGCTGCCGGACGTCAGGGGCAGAGTGATTCTGTTTTCCGCGGTGAAGGACAAGGATTATGAGGATATGATATCCTGTCTGTGCCGGAACGTTCAGGCTGATTTTTATGTGGTAACGCTGATTGCGGACAGAAGGGCCGCTCAGGCAGAAGAGCTGGGCCGGCTGTTTGAAAGATACACGGATAAACCCGTTATTGTTACAGAGAATGTAAAAGACGCGCTTCATTATATACTGGCGCACCGGGGAGAACGCAGAGTTTACTGCCTGGGTTCTCTGTATCTGGCGGGGATGATAAAGGAACTGATTCAGGAGGAATACAGATGCTCAACTATGAGGAAGAACTGAAAAAATTCAAACCAAGCCTCGAAGTGGAAGAGATAGAGGAAGCTGTTTACCAGGAGGATCTGTCGGATATGACAGATCTTCTGAAACAAGTCATGGATCAGAAGAAATGACTTTTGTCAGAAAGATTGTGGTGAGTATAAATGGATTACGCGAAGAAGATCGTATACCAGTCCAATTACTGGTATAATGATGGACTGAGAAAGGCGCAGATCCGCGATATGTCAGGGGCAGCAAAGTCACTCAGGATAAGCCTGCAGTTTAACAGGGAAAATATCGCGGCGAGAAATCTTCTGGGACTTGTATATTATGGAACAGGAGAAGTCGCGGAAGCTCTGGTAGAGTGGATTATCAGTAAAAATCTGCGTCCGAGAGACAACATAGCCAATTATTTTATTAAAGAAGTACAGGCCTCCGCAAATGAGCTTGAGACGATTAATCAGGCTGTAAAAAAATATAACCAGTGCATCGGATACTGCCGTCAGAACGGAGAAGACCTGGCAATTATTCAGCTGAAACAGGTGATTACTTCTCATCCTTCATTTTTGAAGGCTCATCAGCTGCTGGCTCTGCTTTATCTTCGTACGGAGCAGTATTCCCGCGCAAGGCAGGTGCTGCGCGCGGCGCGGAGAATTGATACGGCAAACGAGACTACGTTAAGGTATATGCATGAACTGACGGCCAGAAGAGGCAGAGGCCGCAGAATTGAGAAAAAGAAAAAAGATGATGCTGTGGAATATAGTCTGGGCAATGAGACAATTATTCAGCCGAAACATTCTACGGTCAAATCAATGGCATCGCATCTTGCTGTCGCAAATATTTTTATCGGTGCGGCCATCGGCGCGGCAATTATCTGGTTCCTGGTAGCTCCGGCGGTTAATCAGTCCCGGTCAGAGCGTCTGAATAATCAGATAAGGGAATACAGTCAGCAGATTGATTCCCTGGAAGCTCAGATCAGCGCCCAGACCAGGACTCTGGATAACTATCGCGCGGAAAGTGAAAGCGCCGAGGCGGACGCCCAGAAGGCGGCCAATACTATTGACAGTTATGAGAATCTTATGGCAGTTATGGAAGAATACAGATCAGGCGCGTATGAATCCAACACTCTGGCCGATTCTCTGCTCAGTATTTCAAGAGATAATCTTGGAGATAACGGGAAAGCCCAGTATGATGACCTGACAGATACAATTTATCCCAGAGCCTGTGAAAACAGGATGTCGGAAGGCAGGAATGCTTTGGATGCCGAAAACTATGAAGATGCGATTACTGCTCTTTCCAAGGTCGTGAGAATGGATGCCGGCTATAATAACGGCGAAGCGCTCTTCCGGCTGGGAGAAGCCTATATGGGCAGCGGAGACAATGAAAATGCGGCAACCTATTTCCAGAGAGTAGTGGATGAATATGGGAATTCGCAGTATGCGGACGAAGCTTCTGACAACCTGCAGACCATTAAGGGCTCATCCGACAGCGGAGACACCGGAGACGGCAGCAGCGGACAATAAAATACACAAATAGATCAGACAATATTAAAAAAGAGAAAAATAAAGAATAAAGACAGAAAATTACTAAAGAAGAGGATGTGCAGAATGGCACATCCTTTATTTTTGCACAATTCTGTGCGAAGGGGGCAGACCCTTATCAGATTTCATGAGGAGGAGTATGATGAAATATCAGGTTCAGGAGAACTGTCTGACAATTTATCTGCCGCGTGAAGTGGATCATCATAACGCGGAAGAGATGAAGCGGGAAGCGGATGCGGTTATCGACAGAAATCATATTAAATATATTATTTTTGATTTTGAGAAGACGGATTTTATGGACAGTTCCGGAATAGGGGTAATTATGGGAAGATATAAAACGATCTGCCTGATCGGAGGAGAGGTCTGGGCAGTGCATGCAAATGCGAGAATCAAAAAAATACTGACATTGTCAGGTGTGACGAAAATTATGCAGATATATGAGGAGGATGAGGTATGAAAAATACGAATGAAATGGAGATCAGATTTGACAGCAGATCGGAGAATGAAGGGTTTGCCCGGGTGACAGTTGCCGCATTTATGACACAGCTTAATCCTACGGTAGAGGAGGTGGCTGATGTGAAGACAGCTGTTTCGGAAGCTGTGACGAATGCCATTATTCACGGATATGACCAGGAGGTAAAGAAGATACATATCCGCTGCCGGATACGGGAAAATATTTTTTTCGTTGAGGTCAGTGATACAGGCAGGGGCATTGAAAACATAGAGGAGGCGATGCGTCCCATGTTTACTACCAGACCGGAACAGGAACGCTCCGGTATGGGGTTTGCCTTTATGGAAGCTTTTATGGATCAGGTAGAAGTGGAGTCCGAACCGGGGAAAGGAACGACAGTAAAAATGCAGAAGGCCATTGGAAAAGGAAGGGAGATATGGACCACACAATCGCTTTAATCAGGAGATCGCACGATGGAGATAAAGAAGCGAGAGAACAGCTTGTGGAAGAAAATATCGGTCTGATCTGGTGCGTTGTCAGAAGGTTCTGCGGCAGGGGAACAGAGACTGAAGATCTCTTTCAGATCGGATGTATCGGTCTTCTGAAAGCCATTGACAAGTTTGATCTGTCTTATGATGTAAAGTTTTCTACCTACGCGGTGCCCATGATATCCGGAGAGATCAAGCGTTTTTTGAGAGACGACGGTATGATCAAGGTCAGCCGGTCTCTGAAGGAACTTTCCTACAGAAGCCTTCAGGCAAGGGAAAAACTGACGGACAGACTTGGAAGAGAGCCTACGCTGGAAGAGCTGTCCTGTGAGCTGGGAATTGAGAAAGAGGAAATTGTGCAGGCAATGGAGGCAGGAAGCGAGGTGGAATCTATTTACCGGCCCGTTCATCAGAAAGAGGGCAGTGAGATACAGCTTCTGGACAAAATTGAAGAAAAAGATAAAAAGGAGGACAAAATTCTTGACCGAATGCTGCTGGGACAGCTGCTTGAGACGCTGAATCCGGAAGAACGCCGGCTGATTTATCTGAGATATTTCGCAGATAAAACCCAGACTGACGTGGGAAAACTTATGGGAATCTCACAGGTGCAGGTGTCAAGGCTTGAGAAAAAAATACTTGAAAATATGCGGAAAATGAGCATCTGAGCACATATTTCCGCCGAAAATCCAGATACTATTTCCGAAATAGTATACAGCGCCCGGATGTGCCTGTGCTCTTCCGGGACGCACGGAAAGGTCGGTGAAAATATGGATGACGGACACAGAAAAATATGGTATTCCATTCTTACTGTCGTGGCAGTAGCGGCAGCCCTGGGGATTTTCTACTGGCTGACAAATCCGCAGCAGGAAAATTCCGAAGGATTTTTAATTCAGAATACGGAGGTGGAAAGCTGTGTCATCTGATACGGTTACTCTTTATATCAAAGGAAACCGGGATGTTGAAGTGACGAAAGAAGAAGTCACACTGGGAGATATTTTATCCATGGAATGTGCGGATAAAAAGATAATTCCGAAAGTGAAATCTCTCAGAATTCTGAAGATACAGCAGCCCGGACGTCAGAGATATGTGATTTCCATTCTCCGGATTATTTCCTGTATTCATAAAAACTGCCCCGGCATAGAAGTGCAGAATCTGGGAGAAACAGATATTATTGTTACCTGTGAAAACCAGAGTACGCCGGGGAAGTGGTGGCATATGGTAAAGACAGTATTTGTGGCGGCAGTTACTTTTTTCGGAGCCGCATTTACCATTATGGCATTTAACAATGATGTAGATGTGACCCGGTTGTTCGGACAGATTCATGAGCTTGCCACCGGCGAGGAAACATCCGGTTTTACAATACTGGAGGTCACATATTCGGTGGGGCTTACGGTGGGTATTCTTCTTTTCTTTAATCATTTCGGGAAGAAGCGGTTTACTGTGGATCCTACGCCGATGGAAATTCAGATGAGGCTGTATGAAAACGATATCCAGACCACACTGGTAGAAAACGCCTCCAGGAGAGGGGATGAGATTGATGTGGACAGCTCAGATTCTTCTGGCTCTGGCCGGACTTAGCGCCGGGATTGCGGTGGCAGGCGGTCTGTTCGCGTTTATTGTAGAATTGGGTGTGGTTGCAGACTTCGCGGACAGAACGCACACAGGAGACAAAATATTTTTTTATGAAAGCTGTGCCGCTCTGGGCGGCATAGCAGGCAATTTTGTTTATGTATTCCAGATTGATCTGCCGGCGGGGGGCTGGTTCCTTGCGGCATATGGAATACTGGCAGGAATTTTTGCCGGATGCTGGGCGATGGCGCTGGCAGAAATTTTAAATGTATTTCCCGTGTTTCTTAGGAGAGCAAGAGTAGTCCGCTATCTGACTGCTTTCATTTTAAGTATTGCGCTGGGCAAAGGGCTGGGCGCATGTCTGTTCTTTTTTAAGGGATGGTGACTATGCCACCATCCCCCATATCCAGTAAATCAGTCCAAGCACCCAGCTTGTAAAGATTCCGTACAATATGACCGGGCCGGCAATGGTAAAGATTTTACATCCTATGCCGAATACCTGGCCTTCTTTTTTATACTCGATAGCCGGAGCGGCAACAGAGTTTGCAAATCCGGTGATGGGAACCAGAGCGCCTGCGCCGCCCCATTTGGCCAGTTTCGGGTAGATGCCGGTTCCTGTCAGCAGCACGCTGATCAGTACCAGAGTCAGAGAAGTCCATCCGCTGCAGTCGTCCCGGGAAAGTTCCCGGAACTCACAGTAATGATAGATTACCTGTCCCAGAAAGCAGATTGTGCCGCCTGAGAGGAATGCTTTGAACATATTGGCCCATACGTTGTGTTTCGGTGTTTTCTGTTTGACATATTTCTCATATTGCTGTTCCTGCTTCATTTGCTGTACTCTATCCATAGAAGCGCCTCCTTTATTTCCGCAGAGACAGACCGGGATGTTTCCGTGAAAATCCGGCCTCTGCCGCGGAGTAATTGACTTTTCCGCAGCCGGCATGCCTGCAGATAATGCTGCTTTTCCGGCCGTCTCTTCTTATTATCTGGCTCCCCCTCAAAAATATACTCTGAAAAAGCGTGGAGTTTCCGGAATGTATGGGAATACAGAAGAATTCCGGATAACAGAAAAGTTACTACGATATGTATATTCCGGAAATGCCGGCAGATAATAACTATATAAGCAGATTAAAAAACAAGCAGGGAAATGAGGAAAAACAATGAATCAGACCAAGGGAGGCCAGAGTCTTCTATTTAAAGAGCCGCCGGTAATTGTAAGCGCGGCGTCCGTAGTTGGCAGCAAGGAATCGGAAGGACCGCTGGCGAAAATGTTCGATATGGCAAACCAGGATGATCTGTTCGGGGCTCAGACCTGGGAAGAAGCGGAGAGCAACATGCAGAAAGAAGCCTGTGTTCTGGCGCTGGGAAAGGCCCATGTAGAGCCGAAGGAGGTCCGCTGTCTGTTCGGCGGAGATCTGCTCCGTCAGGGGATTGCAACGTCGATGGGAGTGGAAGAGCTGCAGATCCCCATGTTCGGATTATACGGGGCATGTTCCACATCAGGAGAGGCTCTTGCTCTTGCGGCCATGAGTACGGCGGCAGGGTATGGGACGTATATGCTGGCAGTAACATCCAGTCATTTCGGAAGCGCGGAAAAAGAATTCCGGTTCCCGCTGGGATACGCCAGTCAGCGCCCCCTGTCCGCCCACTGGACGGTTACGGGAAGCGGCGCTTTTCTTGTGGCCCCGAAGGATACGGACATGCAGGGGGCGGAAGAGACATGGAGTCATGTGCGGATTGCGGGGGTTACTGTAGGAAAGATCGTGGATTATGGCCTGAAAGATTCCCAAAATATGGGAGCCTGTATGGCACCGGCGGCCATGGATACGATTGTACAGAATTTCAGGGACATGAACCGGACGGAAGAAGATTATGACAAAATTATTACGGGAGATCTGGGGTATGTGGGACAATCCATCCTCTTTGATCTGGTCAGGGGGAAGGGCTATGACATCCGGAAAAAACATATCGACTGTGGTATGATTATCTTTGATCAGGAAACCCAGGACACTCACGCCGGGGGGAGCGGCTGCGGCTGCGCGGCGGTAACGCTTGCTTCCTTTGTACTGCCGAAAATCGAGACAGGAGAGTGGAAGCGGGTGCTATTTGTACCCACAGGCGCGCTGATGTCAACCGTCAGCTTCAATGAGGGAGCCAGTGTGCCGGGGATTGCCCACGGGATTGTTCTGGAGCATTTTTAAAGAAAAGAACCGGAGCAGAAAAAAAGAACAGGAAAGGCGGAAAAGGTATGGAATATTTATATTCATTTTTGATTGGAGGTCTGGTCTGCGCAGCGGTTCAGATCCTGCTGGACCGGACAAAACTGATGCCCGGGCGTGTTATGGTGCTTCTTGTGTGCGGAGGTGCACTTCTGGGATTCTGCGGCGTATATGAGCCTTTTCAGGAATTCGCGAAGTCGGGAGCCAGCGTCCCGCTTCTTGGATTTGGAAATATACTCTGGCAGGGAGTAAAAGAGGCGGTGGATCAGCACGGTTTTATCGGTATTTTTATGGGAGGATTTACAGCCAGCGCGATCGGAATCTCCGCGGCGCTTATTTTCGGATATCTGGCGGCTCTTATTTTTGACCCGAAAATGAAAAAATAGGGCGGCTTAACCAGGTTTTAACATGAGGAGCATCAAAATGAAAGGCGGCAATATTGACAAAAACTGTTTTACAATGGTATTATAGACGACAGAGTTGGCAAAGAGGATGAAATGATGTGTCGGGTAATAGAACTTTCAATGTGGAAGGAAGATTTTATTACCTTTTTTTATTTGACAGGCAGATATTTTGAGCGCTTTGTGTGCCGGGCCGGAGATCCGGATGTACTGCTGTCTCCTTTGCCGGCGGAGAAGAGTAATAAAAGGAGTATAATGCCATGTGTGGAATTGTAGGATATGTGGGAGAGGAGCAGGCCGCTCCGATTCTGCTGTCAGGACTGGAGAAACTGGAGTACAGAGGCTATGATTCGGCGGGAATTGCAGTCCGCAATGAGGCAGACGGAAATATTGAGATTGTTAAGGCAAAGGGGCGTTTGAGAATTCTGTCTGAGAAGACAGACGGCGGCATGGCGGTTCCGGGAACCTGCGGAATCGGCCACACCCGGTGGGCGACACATGGGGAGCCTTCTGAAAATAATGCGCATCCCCATTGTTCTGCGGACCGGTCTGTCGTACTGGTACACAATGGAATCATCGAAAATTACCAGGAGCTGAAAGACAAACTTCTGAAATCCGGATATACTTTTTACTCCCAGACAGATACTGAGATTGCGGTAAAACTGGTAGATTACTATTATAAGAAGACCGGCACGCCGCTGGAGGCGCTTACCAGAACAATGCTGAGAATCCGCGGTTCCTACGCTTTTGGCGTGATGTTTCACGACTGCCCGGGGCGGATATTTGCAGCAAGAAAGGACAGTCCTCTGATTATCGGAATGAGCGGTACGGGTACGCTGATTGCTTCTGATGTACCTGCGATTCTGGATAAAACAAGAAATGTATATTATATCGGCAACCTGGAGATCGCAGAGCTGTCAAAGGATGAAGTCCACTTCTATAATATTGACCGGGAAGAGATCCGGAAAGATATGGTGGAGATCAAATGGGACGCGGAATCCGCGGAAAAAGGCGGATATGAGCATTTCATGCTCAAAGAGATCCACGAACAGCCGAAAGCGGTTCAGGACACTGTGGGCGCATATGTGAAAGACGGACGGATTGATTTTTCCGAGGTGGGACTTGCAGAAGACTTTCTGAAAGATCTGGACCGGGTCTACATCGTGGCCTGCGGTTCCGCTTATCATGTGGGAATGGCAGGAAAATATGTAATGGAAGATCTGGCGGATACGCCGGTGGAAGTGGATCTGGCTTCCGAGTTCCGTTACAGAAATCCGAAACTTATGAAGAATTCTCTTGTAATTGTTGTATCTCAGTCCGGAGAGACGGCAGACAGCCTGGCGGCTCTGCGTCTGGCGAAGGAGAAAGGCGTTCCGGTGCTGGGTGTGGTAAATGTGGTGGGATCCAGCATTGCCCGCGAGAGCGATTATATTCTCTATACCTATGCAGGACCGGAGATTTCGGTGGCAACGACAAAAGCATACAGTACACAGCTGATCGCAATGTATCTGCTTGCCATTGAAATGGCATATGTAAAAGGTCTGATCAGCGAGGAAAGATGCAGAGAGCTGATTGAAGAACTGGGAAGACTGCCGGAGAAAATCCAGAAAACCCTGGATGACAAAGAGAGGATCCAGTGGTTCGCCAGCAAGTATGCAAATGCCCGGGATATCTTTTTTATCGGAAGAGGTCTGGACTATGCCATCAGCATGGAAGGCAGTCTGAAGATGAAGGAGATCAGCTACATTCATTCCGAGGCCTACGCAGCGGGAGAATTAAAGCACGGCACCATCAGTCTGATTGAGGACGGGACGCTGGTCGTCGGCGTAGTAACACAGAAAGCGCTGTTCGAGAAAACCCTCAGCAATATGGTGGAGGTTAAGAGCCGCGGAGCTTATCTGATGGGGCTTACCCTCTACGGCAATTACAGTATAGAGGATAATGCGGATTTCTCCGTTTACGTGCCGAAGACAGAACAGTACTTTACAACCAGTCTGGCAATTGTGCCTCTGCAGCTGATGGGATACTATGTCAGCGTGGCAAAGGGACTGGATGTGGATAAACCGAGGAATCTGGCAAAATCTGTTACAGTGGAATAAAGCACATATTATAATTGAATAAAGGAAATGCATTCAGGCGGCTGTTTCCCGGGTGAGGGAGACAGCCGATTTTTTGGCGCGCGATACGACCGGTATGCCTGCATGAATGGACATTTGCCGGGAAAACAGCCTGTTTTACAAACATTTAACACTTTTTCTTTCAGGCGGAATTTTTGAGTCTGTTATAATGAAAAGAAGAAGCAGACAGAAAAAAGAAAGGAAAATCTGTAGAAATCCTACAGTTCAGATTATGAAAAAAATATTAAAAAACAGATAGAAGCCGGCTACGGTGATCTGCGGAAGTCGGAAAAACAGGCGGTGGATTATATCCTGTCTCATATGGAGGAAGCGGCGGAGCTGCCCCTGGACCGGCTGGCTCACTGCGCCGGCGTAAGCCAGCCTACTGTTCTGAGAATGCTCAAAGCGCTGGGATTTGACGGCTACAAGGATTTCCGCTACCAGCTGGTGGCAGAGCTTGCCAGACTGCAGCCCGGGCAGGATCAGGCGGATCAGCTTATGTACGGCTACACTCTGAGCCGGCAGGATACGCTGGAAGAGATTGAAGCCCTTTCTCCGGAAGAAAGAGAAGAACAGTGCCGCAGAACGGAAGAAAAATTCCTGGCTGCGGGAGCGGACCGGGTATACCGCACACTGAATGAACTGGCGGAATCTTTATAGACTCGCCGCGGCTGTCCGGTTATGAGCGGGCAGCGGAGCGGACTGTGAAGATCCGACTGACCCGGATGAAACCGGAAAACTTAAGAAGCCTGCCGGAGGAACAGAGATATATTTTCTCTTCCTCCGGCAGGCTTTTCTGAGGTTTATTCGTCCCATCCTTCATAGAACCGGATATTTACGCAGATATTTCTTACAATATCTCCTTCTTCTGTCTCGATATCGCCGATATCTGAAACATAGGGAAGAGCCGGTTCGTCTTCTTCCAGCTCTACGCTGATCCAGTTTCTGGCTGCTTCGTTTGCGTTGTCAATGGCTTCGTCCAGTGTATCGCCGGCAGCTTCGCAGCATTCCAGATCCGGGAAAAAGGCGTTGTATCCGCCGGACTCTGATCTGCGGAAAACTGCAGGATAAATAAATTTCATTTACAGATGTCCCCTTTCTGTTATGGAGTGCGGCGGCAGTCCGGGAAAGAACCGGACAAACCGTACTCCATTAAGATATAACAGAATGGCGGAGAAAACAAGGGGAATTCGCTGCCGTCTGCCGGTTATGCCGGATTCTCCGCATTTTCCGGCAAATCTTTTTTGCGCACACCGGACAGAAGAACGCCAAGCAGCAGAACGGCCGGGAATACAATCGCGCAGAGAATTCCGAAATGAAGGCCTCTGCCTGCGGAGTCAGAGATCAGTCCGACAAAAGAGGGGCCGCCGGAGCATCCCAGATCGCCGGCCAGGGCAAAGAAGGCGAACATCGCGGTTCCGCCGCCTTTCAGGGAAGCTGCCGCCAGGCTGAAGGTGCCCGGCCACATAATTCCCACAGAAAAACCGCATATGCCGCAGCCCACAAGGCTGAGGGCGGGCACAGGGGATAAGGATATAATAAGATAGGAGACAATGCAGAGAACCGCGCTGCCGCTCATGGCTTTGGGCAGGGAGAGTTTATCCCCGTAAAGGCCGTACAGGAACCGGGATGTCCCCATGCATATGGCAAACAGCATGGGGCCGGCCAGATCTCCCACCGTTTTGCTTACGCCAAGTCCCTGCTCCGCAAAGGTGGAAGCCCATTGGCTTACCGCCTGCTCGCTTGCTCCGGCGCAGGTCATGACTACAAGGAAGATCCAGAACGCGGGTCTTTTTACAAGTCCGGTAAAAGGAAGCCCTTCCTCGTCTTCAGCCACAAGCGGATAGAGCGGTACTTTTGTGAACGCAATCAGATTTACCGCCGGCACAACCGCCCACAGAAGAGCCAGGATCTTCCAGTTTTCGATTCCGAAGACAAGGAAGAACAGCGTGGATAAAAGTACCACTGCCACATGGCCCCAGCAGTAGAAGGAATGCAGCATGCTCATGGATTTTTCTTTATTTTCTGTAGGAAGCGCCTCCACAATGGGGCTGATCAGCACTTCCAGCAGTCCGCCGCCCACCGCATAGATCATGACGGAAATCAGCAGTCCGGCGAAAGGATCAGGAGTCAGATCCGGAAGAAAAGCAAGTCCCGCCAGTCCGGCAAACGCAAAAACATGAGCCGCTATGGCAGAGGCACGGTAGCCCGCCCGGTCCACAAAGCCTGCAGAAAGCATATCCACAGTCAGCTGCGTGAGAAAATTGACGGTAATCAGTATGGTGATCCGGGATAAAGAGATCCCGTAAGTACTCTGAAAAGTCAGAAAAAGCAGAGGGACAAAATTGTTTACAACAGCCTGGACAACATATCCGGTATAACAGGCCGTAAGGGTGGATCTGTAAGAAAGTTTCATAATTTAATCTCCTGTATCTATATAATGCTGATTATACATTATACATCAGAATTTCTGAAAAAACTTGCACCATATTTGCAGAAGAGTTGTATTATACTGCTTTTTTAGCCGAATCAGAAAAGGCTCCGCCTTTATACTGCGCCAGGCAGCAGGCAGGGGAAAACCTGCCGCTGAAAAAGGACGGAAGATTTTAAAAAAAAAGCAAAAAAAGTGTTGACATTATTTTGGCAGTGTAGTATAGTATCAATTGTTCCGGTCAGCGGAACAGCAAAAATGCGACAGTGGCTCAGTTGGTAGAGTACGACCTTGCCAAGGTCGGGGTCGCGGGTTCGAACCCCGTCTGTCGCTCTTAACAGAAGCATCTGGATCTGGAAGATTCAGATGCTTTTTTCATATGACAGCAGGAAGAGAACCGGGCAGTAAGAAAGAATGCCTGTCAGTTTATGGATAGAAATTCTTGGTTACAGGACTTTTACGATCCGGGGATTCTGTGGTATACTGGGAACACTGAGCAGGCGGGATACGACAGGGAGGTTTTGCAATGGAAAGACGCGGACAGCCCATAGGGTTTCTGATCAAGCAGATTAATAATGTATATGAAAAGGATTTGAATGAAAAACTGAAAGGACTGGGGATTACGTCCTCCCAGTGCGCGGTGCTTGACTATCTGTTTCACACCAGCAAGGATGAAGTAAGCCAGCGGGACGTGGAACGTCATCTGTCTCTGAAAAATCCTACAGTAACCGGGATCCTGAAGCGGCTGGATGAAAAAGGTTTTATTTTCTGTGTTCCGAATGAAAATGACAGAAGAAAAAAGAAAATATATCTGACAGAAAAAGCATATGATATCCGCCGTAAAATGGAAAGCGACCGCCGCAGGATGGACCGGGAGCTGACCCGGGGGATGACCAGAAGAGAGGTGGACGCTCTCACCAAGTATCTGGAGAAACTGTTGTATAATATAGCGGAACCGTAAAACAGACGGACTGCTTGGGTGAAGTTGCCTGAAAAATTGAGAGAAAGGGGTCTGTCCCCTTCTAAGGAGGAAGAATATGAGCTATGCGGACAGAGTTTTTATAGATATGTGCCGGGATATTATGGAAAACGGCACGAGCACGGAAGGGGAAAAAGTACGCCCGGTGTGGGAGGACGGCGCTCCGGCCTACACGATCAAGAAGTTTGGTGTTGTGAACCGCTATGATCTGTCAAAGGAGTTTCCGGCCCTTACTCTCCGGCGGACGGCCATTAAGAGCTGTGTGGATGAGCTTCTGTGGATCTGGCAGAAGAAATCCAATAACGTCCATGAACTGAAAAGCCACATCTGGGACAGCTGGGCGGACGAAAGCGGTTCCATCGGCAAAGCCTATGGTTACCAGATGAGTGTAAAGCATCAATATAAGGAAGGAATGATGGATCAGGTGGACCGGGTGATTTATGACCTGAAAAACAATCCTTACAGCCGCCGGATTATGACCAATCTCTATGTACATCAGGATCTCCATGAGATGAATCTGTATCCCTGCGCCTATAGCATGACGTTTAATGTGACAAAAGAAAAGGACAGCGATGTGCTGACTTTGAACGGTATTCTCAATCAGCGCTCTCAGGATGTACTGACAGCCAATAACTGGAATGTGTGCCAGTATGCGGTTCTGATCCATATGCTGGCTCAGGTGTGCGGCATGAAAGCAGGCGAATTCGTGCATGTAATCGCGGACGCCCACATTTATGACCGGCATATTCCTATGGTAGAAGAACTGATTTCACGCGAGCCTCTTCCGGCACCGGTATTCCGGCTCAATCCGGATGTGAAAGACTTTTACGAATTTACGCCGGATGACGTACAGCTTGAGAATTATGAAACGCATCCGCAGATCCGGAATATTCCGGTTGCGGTATAGCGCGTATAAATAAATGTTAACCGGCAGGAGCACGGAATTAATTGAAAATGGAGGGATAGATTAATGAAAGCAATTCTTTCGGCAGACAGAAACTGGGGAATCGGAAACGGCAACAAACTTCTCGTAAGCATTCCCTCGGACATGAAATTTTTCCGGCAGACAACAACAGGAAAAGTTGTGGTGATGGGAAGAAAGACTCTGGAAAGTTTTCCCAACGGACAGCCTCTGAAAAACCGGACGAACATAGTACTTACATCGAATCCGGATTATAAGGTCAAAGATGCGGTGATTGTGCATTCAAAAGAGGAGCTGCTGAAGACACTGGAACAGTATGACTCAGAGAATATCTATATTATCGGAGGAGAAAGCATTTATCGTATGATGCTTCCCTACTGTGACACAGTATTTGTAACCAAAATTGACCGGGCTTTCCAGGCAGACACATTTTTCCCGAATCTGGACGAAATGGAAGAATGGCAAATGACAGAAGAAGGGGAGGAGCAGACCTGTTTTGACCTGGAGTTCCGTTTTACGAAATATGAGCGCAGACAGGAGAAGGCATGACGGGAAAAACAGGAAATAGAAGAAAGAGGACAGTGGTTCTTGCGGCCTGGCTTCTTGCGGTCTGCATTCTGGTATCAGGATGCGCCGCCCGGAGCGGGGAGAGCGCCGGCGGCAGTGCCCGGGGAGATGACGCCCGGGACAGAATCAGCGTAGTGACTACCATTTTTCCCCAGTATGATTTTGTCCGGCAGATCGCCGGAGATAAAGTGGATCTGAAAATGCTTCTGAAACCCGGGGAGGAGACCCATTCTTATGAGCCTACCCCGCAGGATATTATTGCAATACAGAACTGTGACATTTTCATTTATGTAGGCGGAGAAAATGACGCCTGGGTAGAAGATATTCTGGAATCCATGCCGGATACCGGGATGCGGACGCTCAGACTTGTTGACTGTGTGGAGACAGTAGAAGAAGAACATGTCCAGGGGATGGAAGAACAGCCGGGACACAGTCATGAGGAAGAAGAGGAAGGCCACGAAGAAGAGCATTCCGTTCATGAAATGGATGAGCATGTGTGGACTTCTCCGGAAAATGCCTCGCTTATTGTAGAGCAGATTGCCGCTCTGCTGGCTGAGACGGATCCGGATAACGGCGGTGCTTATGAAGAGAATGCATCTGCATATCAGGAGGAGCTGGATCGTCTGGATCAGGAATTCCGGGAGATTGTGGATCATGCGCAGAGAAAAGTTCTGATCTTTGGCGATCGTTTTCCCTTCCGGTATTTCGCGGACGCCTATGGACTGGAATATTACGCGGCTTTTCCCGGATGTGCTTCTGATACGGAACCCAGCGCGGCTACGATGGCATTTCTGATTAAAAAGACGAAGGAAGAAAATGTACCGGCTGTTCTGAAGATGGAGTTAAGCAACGATAATATAGCCAATGCAGTCGCGGAAGCGGCGGGAACGGATGTGAAAGTTTTTTACAGCTGCCATAATCTGTCGGCAGAACAGTTTGAAGAAGGAGAGACGTATCTGAGCATGATGGAGAAAAATGCGCAGACATTGAAGGAGGTGCTGAACGGATGGCTCTGATCAGATGTGAGAATGTGTCAATCGGCTATGAGGGCCAGATTGTGGTAAAAGATCTGAACTTTCAGATCGCTTCCGGAGACTATCTGTGTATTGTGGGGGAAAACGGTTCCGGAAAAAGTACGCTGGTAAAAAGCCTCCTGGGACTCAAATCTGTAGAAAAAGGACAGATAATTTTCGGGGACGGCCTGCGGCAGACGGAAATCGGCTATCTGCCCCAGCAGACGGATGTTCAGAAAGATTTTCCTGCCAGCGTGTATGAGGTGGTTGTCTCCGGCAGGCTGAACAGCAGAGGGATTCGTCCTTTTTACACGTCTGCGGACAAAAAGACCGCATTTGAAAAAATGAAAATGCTTGGAATCGAAGATCTGTCCGGACAATGCTTCCGGGATCTTTCCGGCGGACAAAAGCAGAGAGCGCTCCTTGCAAGAGCTCTCTGCGCTACAAAAACACTGCTTCTGCTGGACGAACCTGTAACCGGTCTGGATCCCATTGTGACTGCTGAATTTTATGAGCTGATTCAGCGGATTAATAAAGAATCCGGCATTGCGGTTGTTATGGTATCCCATGATATTGAAAGCGCAGTGAAATACGCCACACATATCCTGCATCTTCAGGAAAAAGTGTTGTTTTTCGGAACCGCTGAAGATTATCAGAAGAGCCGTGTAGGTCGAACATTTTTGGGAGGTGGCGCAGATGACTGAGACATTATTTGAAATGCTTTCTTATCCCTTTATGGTTCGCGCCTTTGTCGTAGGCATCCTTGTGGCGCTGTGCTCTGCTCTTCTGGGCGTGAGCCTGGTTCTGAAGCGCTATTCCATGATCGGCGACGGACTTTCCCATGTGGGATTCGGCGCGATGGCTGTAGCGGCTGCCGCAAACGCGGCGCCGCTGGCAGTTGCCATTCCCGTGGTGATTGTGGCGGCGGTACTTCTGCTGAGGATCAGCGGCAGCAGCCGGATCAAGGGAGACGCGGCCATTGCTTTGATTTCCACCAGTTCTCTGGCTATAGGCGTGATGGTGATTTCCATGACCACGGGAATGAATACGGATGTGTACAATTATATGTTCGGCAGCATCCTGGCAATGAGCCAGGAAGATGTTGCTCTGAGCGTGACTCTGGCGGTGGTGGTGCTGGTTCTCTATATTTTCTTTTACCAGAAAATATTTGCCATTACATTTGATGAGACTTTTGCAAGGGCTACAGGAGTAAAATCAGGACTTTATAATACGCTCATTGCGGTGCTGACTGCGGTAACCATTGTCCTGGGCATGCGGATGATGGGTGCGCTGCTGATCTCCAGCCTGATTATCTTTCCTGCGCTTACCGCCATGCGGGCGTGCAGAACGTTCCGCAGCGTAACCATTCATGCGGCTGTTATCTCTGTCGTGTGTCTGGCGGCAGGTCTTCTGATGTCCTATCTGGGAGGCACTCCTGCGGGAGCCAGCGTGGTTATGGCAAATATAGCAGCTCTTATCCTGTATTCTCTGGCCGGTGTGCTCAGAGGAAGGATGAACCGGTAGAAAACGATGAATAGAAAAATAAGAAAAGGATGTTATGGACAGCGGCAGTATTACTGCCGCTTTTTCTGCCACCGAAGGTCGGCGGGTAAGTATTGTGATGAATAGGATAAAATAGATCAAGGAATCGACGTTGACAAAGATAAAAACACACACTATAATAAATATAAATTTTTCCTGCCGACAGTTTCCGGATTCCGGAGATGACAGAATGGCAGGCACGTAAATGCAGTGACAGGGAGGGGTACATAGTTTCCAAAGCAAAGAGAGAAGATGGCAGGTGTAAATCTTCGGGAGGGGACTATGGAAGGTAGCCTTCGAGCAGTGGACCGAACGGTATCTGCAGCGGCAGAGATCTTAGTAGGCTTCAACGTTTTCCCACGTTACAGGGATTCGGTATCGGAATCATCTCAGCTGCCTTAATGGGGACGGCGGCAGAAGACAGACTCCCGTACCGGCAGAGTGCAGAGAATTTCTCTGAAGTTAGGTGGTACCACGGATTTTAATTCGCCCTGAGCATACAGATGCTCAGGGCTTTTTTATGAAAGGGAGGTATTGAATTGAGACAGATTACAGGGAACAAATTACTTGTAAGAGCGTTAAAGGAAGAGGGTGTGGATACTGTTTTCGGTTATCCGGGAGCATGTACGATTGATATCAGCGACGAGCTTTATAAACAGGATGATATCAAGGTGATTCTGCCCCGCCATGAACAGGCTCTTGTGCATGAGGCTGATGCCTACGCCAGAACTACGGGGAAGGTCGGCGTATGTCTTGTGACAAGCGGACCGGGAGCTACAAATCTGGTCACAGGACTTGCCACGGCAAACTATGACAGTGTGCCACTGGTGTGTTTTACGGGACAGGTGGCGAAGCACCTGATCGGAAACGACGCGTTCCAGGAAGTGGATATTGTGGGAATCACCCGCAGCATTACCAAGTACGGTGTGACGGTGCGCAACAGAGAGGATCTGGGCAGAATTATTAAAGAAGCCTTTTATATTGCCCGTACGGGCCGTCCGGGTCCGGTGCTTATCGACCTCCCTAAAGATGTGATGGGAGAACTGGGAAGCGCGGAGTATCCTTCTTCTGTCAATATCCGGGGATATAAACCGAATACAAGCGTACACATGGGCCAGCTCAAGAAAGCCCTGAAGATGCTGAAAAAAGCGAAGAAACCTCTCTTTCTCGCCGGCGGAGGAGTCAATATCGCCCGTGCCAATGATGTGTTTACTGAAGTGGTAAATAAGACCGGCGTCCCTGTTGTAACCACAATTATGGGACGGGGATCCGTTCCGACCAACCATCCGCTGTTTATCGGAAATCTGGGAATGCACGGCTGTTATGCGGCAAATATGGCGGTGGGAGAATGCGATCTGCTCTTTTCCATCGGCACCCGTTTCAATGACCGTATTACCGGAAAGCTGCATTCATTCGCGCCAAATGCCCAGATCGTCCATATAGATATAGATACTTCATCCATTTCCAGAAATATTCACGTAGATATACCGATTGTGGCAGACGCTCTGGAAGCGGTTCAGAAGATGAATGAATATGTGGAGCCCTGCGATACAGAGAAATGGGTTGAGCAGATCAGAAAGTGGGATGAAGAGCATCCTCTGAAAATGAAGAGTAAACCGCAGATGACGCCGCAGGACATTATCGAAGAAATGAACCGGCAGTTTGACGATGCGATTATTGTCTCCGATGTAGGACAGCATCAGATGTTCGTATCTCAGTATACGGAAATTACAGAGAAGAAACGAATGATCATGTCCGGCGGCCTGGGTACAATGGGATACGGATTTCCGGGAGCAATCGGCGCGCAGATCGGCAATCCGGACAAACGGGTAATTGCCGTGTCGGGAGACGGCGGCATGCAGATGAATATACAGGAATTTGCGACTGCTGTGCTTGAAGAACTTCCGCTGATTCTCTGTGTATTCAACAATGAATATCTGGGGATGGTGCGGCAGTGGCAGAAGCTGTTCTATGGAAAACGCTACAGCATGACAAACCTTCGTTCCGGCGCTCTTTTCCGGAGAACGAACGGCCAGGAGATGCCGGAGTATACGCCGGATTTTGTGAAGCTTGCAGAAAGCTACGGGGCAAAAGGACTCCGGGTTTCCAGGAAAGAAGAGATTGCGGCAGCGTTTGAAGAGGCGAAGAAAAATACAAAGACCCCTACGCTGATCGAGTTCCTTATAGACCCGGAAGAGATTGTCTACCCGATGGTACAGCCGGGCGGCAGTCTGGATGAAATGATTTTGGATTGTTAAGAAGGAGGCAGGATAATGGATAATAGTATAAAGAAGAGATGGATTTCCCTGTATGTTGAGAATCAGGTCGGCGTTCTTTCAAAAATATCCGGCCTGTTTTCCGCAAAATCATATAATATGGACAGCCTGACCGTAGGAACCACAGAAGATCCCACCGTGTCCAGAATGACAATTGCAACGGTAAGCGACGATGAAACATTTGAACAGATCAAAAAACAGCTCAATCGGACAATTGAAGTAATCAAGGTAATTGATTTTACGGATATATTCGTAAGGATGAAAGAAATCCTCTATGTAAAAGTATTCAAATGCACTCCGGAGGACAAAGTAGAAGTCTTCCAGATCGCGGAAACATTCAAGGCAAAAGTAATCGACTACGGCAGAGACAGTGTTCTTGTAGAATTCGTTCAGACCGCAACCAAAAACGATGCCGTTGTCAAACTGATGAAAGAAGAATTCAAAACAATCGAAGTAGTCCGCGGCGGCAGCGTAGGCATCGAATCCATCAGCATGATGGAACGCTAGTCAGCTCATGCGGAGAAAAAGGCCGGAACCGCCTTGCAAGTACACTTGCAGAAAGCGGTTCCGGCCTTTTTCTCCATATGGCGGGCGCCATACAGCGAGATGGAGTCGCAGGGCGGCGGAATCGAGCTGGCATGAGCAGACGGACGCGGACATTATATAAAAAAACAGAGCGCACTCTTGATTTTTTTTAAGGGCAGTATTATAATGGTCACCGTAAAGAGTTGTTGACCTGCGTAATGCAGAGGAATGGAGGAGACGTAATGGAGAAAAAAAATCTTGACTGGAATAATCTTGGATTTAGCTATGTTCAGACAGATAAGCGTTATGTGTCGAATTATAAAGACGGAAAATGGGATGACGGCGCTTTGATCGATGATCCGAATATTGTAATGAATGAATGTGCAGGTGTTCTCCAGTACGCTCAGACTGTATTTGAGGGAATGAAAGCCTACACGACAGAAGACGGACATATCGTAACTTTCCGTCCGGATCTTAACGCTTCCCGTATGGTGGACTCGGCAAAACGTCTGGAGATGCCGGTATTCCCGGAGGAGCGTTTTGTAGACGCGGTGGTTCAGACTGTAAAGGCGAATGCGGCATATGTTCCTCCCTACGGATCAGGCGCTACATTATATATCAGGCCTTATATGTTCGGCATCAACCCTGTAATCGGAGTAAAGCCGGCAGATGAATATCAGTTCCGTGTATTTACAACACCGGTCGGCCCCTATTTCAAAGGCGGCGTAAAACCGATTACAATCTGCGTATCGGATTTTGACCGCGCGGCGCCCCACGGAACAGGCCATATTAAAGCCGGACTGAATTATGCAATGAGCCTTCATGCAATAGTGACTGCTCACGCAAACGGATTTGATGAAAACATGTATCTGGATTCTGCTACAAGAACAAAGGTAGAAGAGACCGGAGGAGCAAACTTCCTCTTCGTTACAAAGGATAATAAGATTGTAACGCCTCATTCTTCTACAATTCTTCCTTCTATTACGAGAAGATCACTGATGTATGTGGCAGAGCATTACCTTGGTCTGGAAGTAGAAGAGAGAGATGTATACTTTGATGAAGTAAAGGATTTTGCTGAATGTGGTCTCTGCGGAACAGCAGCTGTAATCTCTCCGGTAGGAAAGGTTGTAAATCACGGCAAGGAGATTTGTTTCCCGAGCGGAATGGAAAAGATGGGACCGACCATTCAGAAACTGTATGATACACTGACCGGTATCCAGATGGGGCATATAGAGGCTCCGGAAGGATGGATCAAAGTAATCGAGTAAAAAATATAAAAAGAATACCGGAAATAGCCATTCCGGAAAAACGGCTGCATGAGCGCACAGAATTATTTGTGAACGTTCATGCAGCCGTTTCTGATAATGAGAAGCGTGAAGCACTGAGAGACCGCCTCTTCTGCTATAATTGAAACAATTCGGTTGCTATACTAAAGTAAATCAGAATTGAAAAGGTATCTACAAGTGTTGTGATCAGCGGAGATGCCATCAGCGCCGGGTCCAGGCGGCATTTTTCCGCGAACAGAGGAAGCATGCAGCCGATCAGCTTGGAAATAATGACCGTAGCAATCAGAGACAGCGCAATAACCAGAGCCAGCCGGGGATCCTGATAGGTAATCAGAATACGGATCCCATTGGTAACGGCGAGAACGCTTCCGCAGATCACAGAAACACGGAATTCTTTAAATATAACCCGGAACAGATCCCGGAAATGAATCTCATCCAGGGCAAGTCCGCGGATAATCAGTGTAGCGCTCTGGGAACCGCAGTTTCCACCGGTATCCATCAGCATGGGAATAAAGGACACAAGAAGCGGAATTGCCGCGAAGGCATTCTCATATTTTGTGATAATCGTTCCTGTAATAATCGATGTAAACATGAGCACAAGCAGCCATGGAATTCTGCTTTTGGCATGGGCCAGTACGGAGGTGGCAAAATACGGCTTCTCGCTGGGATTAATGGCCGCCATCTTCGTAATATCCTCTGTGGCTTCCTCTACCATGACATCCATTGCGTCATCGAAGGTAACAATACCTACCATATGATCGTCTTCATCCAGAACAGGAAGGGCAATCAGATCATATTTGGTAAACAGACGGGCAACCTCTTCTTTATCCGTATGCGTTTTTACGGAAATAATCTCGGTTTCCATCAGGGTTTCAATCAGCATGTTGTCATCTTCCGTCATCAGCTCTTTGGCGGATACTGTACCAATCAGTTTTTTGCGCTCTGTCACATAACAGGTATAAATCGTTTCCTTATGGATGCCGGTTTCCTTGATATGTGCCATGGACTGTTTTACTGTCATGCTTTTCCTCAGATCTACATATTCAGTTGTCATTATGCTGCCTGCGCTGTCGTCGGGATAGTTCAGCAGCTCATTGATTTTCATACGGTCTTCTGTAGATACAGTATCCAGTATCCGGGTAACCAGATTGGCCGGAAGTTCTTCCAGCATATCTACAGTATCATCCATATACAGATCATCCACCAGCTCCTTCAGCTCTTTTTCCGTAAAAATCTGTACAAGATATGTCTGCATGGACGCATCCATATTGGAAAATACTTCTGCCGCCTTATCCTTTGGAATCAGACGGAACGCAAGAGCCAGGGATTTGTCATCCAGTTCGGAGAGCAGCAAGGCTATGTCCACTTCGTTCATTACGTCCAGAATACTTCTTACTGCTTTGAACTGCCGCTGCTCCAGAAGTTTTGTAAAAATATCTCTGTTCATAAGTATTACCTCTCTTTATAAAATTTTTGATTGTTAGGCTGCACAAGTGACAACCGGCACCAGAGTCCATAACCTCACCTCCTTTTTGAGGGATATTTCCCTGTAAGCTTTTTGCATTTGATTATTTCGGCACAGTGTTTCCGAGACATTTACGCCGGAGAAACTTTTTGTTCCGCGCATAATAAAAGGCCCCGTCACTGCCTGAACAATGACGGAACCGCATAGAAATCTGCTGACATTTTGTGGGCTTTACATCGTCCAAGCTTTAGTATCACAGGGCATATCAACTGCATTAGGATGCGCCTTCACGACGCTTCCTGCTGACCAGCGCATTGTGTCTCCACAATCTTGCGGCAGCAGTCTTCGGGAAATTCCCAATCCCTGTGGTAACCTCACCTACCGAAATTATCTCATTTTCTTTGCCTATTGTAGCTTTTGTACGGGAAACTGTCAAGGAAAATATGACGCTATATCTGTTATGCATTTAATGAAGACAGACACAAAAGCCCAGAGCGCAGGAAAAGGTGAAATTTCCAGCAGAATCTGCTATAATTATAGAAGCCTTTTCTGGCGGGATTTTCAGCATGGCCTGAATGCTTTCCGGACAGAATAAAGGAAAATGCATATAGAAAAGAGGAAGAAAAATGGAATATAAGATTACAGGCTACAAGCCGGAAAAATTATTTCAATTTTTTGAGGAGATCAGCGCAATTCCAAGAGGTTCCGGAAATGAGAAGGGAATCAGTGATTATCTTGTAAAATTTGCCGGTGACAGAGGTCTTTGGGTACATCAGGATGATGCATATAATGTAATAATAAAAAAGGGCGGCAGCAAAGGCGCGGAAGATAAACCTGCAGTTATGCTTCAGGGCCATATCGACATGGTATGCGAAAAGGTTGCCGGAGTGGAACATGATTTCGAGAAAGATGGTATTGATCTGATCGTAAAAGACGGGGTTCTTACGGCAGACGGAACAACACTTGGCGCGGACAATGGAGTTGCAGTGGCTCTGATGCTGATGGTCCTGGATGATGAGGATATTAAGCATCCGCCGGTAGAGTGCGTATTTACAACAGAAGAGGAAGTGGGATTAAACGGAGCGAAAGCTCTCGACAAGTCTCTGATCAGCGCAAGGACTATGATTAATATGGATTCGGAGGATGAAGGCATTGCTACAGTGAGCTGCGCCGGAGGCCTGAGAGTGGAGTGTGTGCGTCCGATCAGAAGAGAGACTGCGGAAGGAACCCTGATTCAGATTGAGATATCCGGTCTGCTGGGCGGACATTCCGGAATGGATATCAATAAAGAGCGGCAGAATGCAAATATTCTGATGGGCAGAATGCTTCACAGCCTGATGAAAGAGACGGATGGAAAACTGGTCAATGTGGCAGGCGGAAGCAAGGATAATGCCATCCCGAGAGAGTGTATGGCTTCTTTGCTTTATACAGAGGCTTCTGAAGCTGAAAAGGCAGAAGAGCTTTCCTGCAGACTTGCGGAAACATTTGCGGAGGAGCTTTCCTCAGACGAGCCGGATTTCTCCTGCGAGACGTCAGTGGAAGAAGGCGCATCAGCAGATGTCCTTTCTGACGAAGACGCAAAGGCTGTTGTCAGAGCATTGTATCTGGCGCCGAACGGAGTGCAGAAGAGAAACCTTAAAATGGACGGTTTTGTGGTAACCTCTATGAATATGGGAGTGATCCGCACAGAAGAAAATGAGGCGAAGCTTGTATTTGCTCCGCGTTCTTCAGTTGCCACCCTGCAGGAAGAGATGAAGGAACGTCTGCGTCTGTTTGGAGAAGTGTTCGGATTTGAAACTTCATTCAGCGGAGAATATCCGGGATGGAGCTATAAAGAAGAATCTCCGGTACGCCAGGTGCTTCAGGAGAGCTACAGAGAACTGTTCGGAGAAGAACTGAAGGTTGAGGCAATCCATGCAGGACTGGAATGCGGACTGTTTTCTGACGCACTGCCGGGACTGGATGCCATCGCCGTGGGCCCCACACTGAAAGATGTGCATACGCCGGATGAGAGCCTGCCGCTGGATTCCTTTGAGCGGTTTTACCGCTTCCTGAAAGATGCACTGAGACGACTGGCAGAACAATAATCAGGTCTGGCGGGGCAGAAGACGGGGAATGCAGATCAGAGGCAGATATGTCGCTGCAATGAAAATAAATGTGAAAAAAGAAAGAGACAGTTCCACGGGATTCCAGAATTTTAAAAGTCGGGATTTTTATGGGAATGTCTCTTTCTTATATTTTAGGGATAAATCAGTGCCGGCAGATGTTTCCGGCTATTTCAGCCGGTACACCGTACGGTTCCCCTCTTTATTTTCTGTAATCATTTTTTGCCGTACCATATAGGGCAGGATGGAATTCAGAAATTCTTTCGGGTCTGTTACGGCAATCTGCTGCCGGCTGAAGGGCTGCTTCGCGGTCAGATCTTTTACGAAGGGCTCCAGCTCTTTTAAGGTCAGTCCGCTTTTTTTGCGGAGTGCTTTTTTGACTTTTGAGACTCCTTTTGCTGCAAGCAGGTTGGAAAGGTCCTGATTCTGACGGACTGAACGCCACAATCCCCAGGCATAAATGATCATAGTGGCAAGTGCAAAAAGAAGAATATAAGGAATGTATTTCAGCATTATTTCTGCTTCTCCCCCTTCCAGTGAATCATATGATTGTCGTGCATAATCTCGAGAAATTTAATCAGGCGGGACAGCGCCTTTTCCATTTTCGGAAAATGTGCCTCCATTTCTTTGGAGATCTGGTGTACATCTTTTGATCCGTCGATTGCCGTCCAAACAAATGTGCCGGTTTCGTCCAGAGTAATATCGCTGACTCTGGGGCGGTGGAAGAACCGTTGGGCGATTCTGTGGTAAAAGCCGTTCCATTCGATAAGGAGAACTGCTTTTCCATCTTCGTTTATGTGAGATTCAATATCCGGATTTTTTACCGGAATATAATCCAAATAATTCTGCCGGTTGTTCTTTTTCATTTTCTGATTTCTCCTTTTTACATCAATGCCAAAATACAGCGCCGGATATGGCGGAGGGACTGCGGTGTACAGCAGCTTTTCCGCGCACTCCGGCGCTGCGGAATATTATTTATTCTTCTTCATGCACAGTTTGAACAGGCCGAAGAGAAGTACAACAAAGATAATAAGGCTTCCGATCTGCGGAAGGGCGAATGGAAGCTGGATTTTTCCATCCACACCGGCAACAGCCAGAACAGCCAGAAGGATACCCATGATACCTTCTCCGGCGATCAGTCCGGAAGTAAAGAGTACGCCACGGTCCGCGCGCTCTTTCTTTTCTTCGCCAGATCCTTTGACGCGCTCTACGATCCAGCGGACAGCACCGCCGGCCATAATGCCCGCGCTTAAGCTGAATGGCAGATACATACCTACAGCAAAAGGCATAACCGGAACCTGAAGAATCTCAACAACAATGGCGATACATACTCCGATCAGGATAAGTGCCCACGGAAGGTTTGCATCCATAATACCTTCGACGAGCATCTTCATCATTGTTGCCTGCGCAGCCGGGATCTGGTCTGTGCCGTATCCCCATGCTTCATTCAGCAGGTAGAGCACACCGCCGATAGCAGCAGCTGAGACAACAACGCCGATCATTTCACCGATCTGCTGTTTCTTCGGTGTAGCGCCTACGATAAATCCGGTCTTTAAGTCCTGTGAAGTATCGCCTGCAATTGCGGCAATGATACAGATTACACCGCCGATAGCGATGGCTCCGATCATACCTGTTGTGCCGTCTGTACCTGTAACTTTCAGAAGTACTGTGGCAATAATGATAGTTGCAATTGCCATACCGGATACCGGGTTGTTGGAAGATCCGATCAGACCTACCATTCGTGAGGATACTGACGCAAAGAAGAATCCGAAGATTACAATGATCAGTGATCCGATGGGGTTAACCGGGAAAGTAGGAATCAGCCAGATCAGGATAACAATAGCTGCGATCAGGATCAGCAGCACTGACATGGGAAGGTCCTGCTGTGTACGCAGAACATTCTTGTTCTGGTGCTTTTTTCCCATGCTGGACATGGCCTGCTTGAAGGTACGGACAATCAGAGGAAATGTCTTGATCAGGCTGATTACACCGCCGGCCGCCACTGCTCCGGCTCCGATGTATTTGATATAATTTGTCCACAGACCGCCCGGTCCCTGTTCAGGATCTGCCAGGATTGCGGAGATTGTCTCTGTACCCGGATAGATCGTTGCATCAGCTCCAAACAGAGCAATAGCAGGCATGAGGACGAACCAGCTCAGAGCGCCTCCGGCCAGCATATAGCTGGAGATTTTCGGTCCGCAGATAAATCCGACACCGGCCAGTGAAGGCAGTACCTGGATACCGATCTGGGAACCGGCATAACCTTTGAATGCGTATCCGATTTCACTGGGGAACAGCTTCAGTCCGTCTGCAACAAGCTTATAAAATGCGGCAATACCCAGACCGGAGAATACGGCGCCGGCTTTGCTGCCGCCTTCTTCTCCTGCCAGAAGAACTTCCGCACAGGCAGTTCCTTCCGGGAACGGAAGTGTTCCGTGTTCCTCCACGATCAGCGCCTGACGGAGAGGTACCATAAAGCATACGCCAAGGATACCACCGAACAGCGCGATCAGGAAGATTGTTAAAATGCTGGGGTAGGCCATTTTCCCCTCTTTGGCCCACAGAAACAGCGCGGGCAGCGTAAAGATGGCTCCCGCTGCGAGAGACTCACCGGCGGAACCGATGGTCTGTACCAGGTTGTTCTCAAGGATGGAATCCCTGCGGAGAATGATACGGATGATTCCCATCGAAATAACAGCTGCAGGAATCGAAGCAGATACCGTCATGCCGACCAGAAGTCCCAGATATGCGTTGGCAGCGCCGAACACAACCGCAAGGATTATACCAATGAGAACAGAAGTTACCGTAAATTCCGGAACAATTTTATTTGCCGGAATATACGGTTTGAACTCATTTTTGTTGTCCATGATGTTCATTCCTTTCTACATTTTTAACGACTTCTTAACATAGTCCAGACTATTATAGCACTATGGCGTGCTAAAGGGAAGAAGAAATTTATGGCGAAAGGTTACGGACATTCTGATATGTCCGCTGCGGGACGCATTTTTGCGATACCGGCATTGCCAACAGGGGGGCTTTCAATGACAGATGCCTGCTGCCTGGCGGGAGAGGGAATAGAAATGGTTTATTATGCAGTTTTTACAGTTTATATTCCATAATATAATCGTCCATAATAAAGCCTCCGCCGATATCCGCTTCCTGGGTGTCTGTTGTCTCAAACCCAAGGTGGCGGTACACAGCCAGACTGCCGTCATTATGTTTATTGCATGTCAGCCAGATGGCGGAATAGCCTCTTTCTTTGCAGAGTGCTTTTAAAAATTCAAATACTCTGGTTGCCAGATGGCGGCCCCTGAATTCTTTCCTTATATAAAGTTTGCTCAGAAACAGTTTCCCGCCTTCCGGATGGATGCCACAGTAGCCGCAAAATTCTCCGTCATCGAAAAACTGATAATATTCATATCCGTCCTGAATCTGCTGAGTCAGAGCCGGATAGGACTGGAATTTATCTACCATATAAGCAACCTGTTTTTCTCCGATAATCGGAGTGAAATGTTCTGCCCATATCACTGCGGCCAGATCGGCTATGGCCTGTACCTGGCTGTCCTCTGCTGCTTTCTGTATCTGTAATTGAGTTTCCATAATCTGTTACTTCCTTTCTCTGAATTTTTCTGTACACCCTTTATTTTATGATAAAACCACGCCCGCAAGAAAGCGTCTCTAGGGATACAGGCGGCATCCGCAGAAATATTATACATCTTTTTCAAGTGAAAGTGTGGGAAAATCAAGGCTTGAAGCAGACGCAGAATATAAGATATTATATAGAAAAAGAAAGCGCGTCAGATCAGATGACGGCGGACAGGAGAGAAATATGTTAGAAAAATTAAAACAGGATGTTTGTAACGTAGCAAAACGTGCGCAGCAGGATGGACTTTGTAAACATAAATCAGGCAATTTCAGTACAAGAGATCCTGAAAGCGGCTGTGTGGTGATTACTCCCACCGGTGTCGACCGTGATCTGCTGACGCCGGATGATATGATCGTTATGGATATGAATGCAGATGTAATCGAAAATCTTTCGGGCCTCAGACCGACCAGTGAAGCGCTGATGCACCTGATGATTTACCGTCAGAGACCGGACGCTGCGGCTGTTGTCCACACTCATTCGCTTTATGCGACAGCATGCGCGGTTCTGAATAAACCTATTCCGGCTATTGTATATGAGATAGAACATCTGGGCGTTACAAAGGCAAGGATTCCGGTTGCCCCGTACGGACGTCCGGGGACGGCAGAGCTGGCAGACAGTGTAGTCGACAGCTGCAGAGAGGCAGACTGTTTCCTCCTTGAAAAACACGGCGCAGTAGCTTTGGACAGCCGGAATATCTATGAAGCTTTTCTGAAGGCAGCGTATGTGGAAGAGCTGGCAGAACTTTATCATCATGTTCTGACTATGAATGGCTGGCAGGAGCCGGCCTCCTTTACCCAGGACGAGCTTCAGAAATGGAAATATCCGTCTGAAATCAGGCTTACAGAGAAATAGAACCAGTATTTCGATAGAGTTATCAGCACTCACATCAAAAGAGTGCTGATTTTTTATTGACTTTTGGAAATTGCTGTATTAGAATATAGACTGGATGCAGAAAACAGCCTCTTTCGGACAGATAAAGTGCTTTCAGACAGCACAGTGTGTTTACGGAGGAGACTGATATGGATATTTAATTCAAAGGAGTGTTGGATATGGAAGCAAAAAAAGGCAACTTATCTATTGACAGCGAGAATATATTTCCGATTATAAAGAAATGGGTATATTCCGATCACGATATTTTCGTCCGGGAATTGATTTCCAACGGATGTGACGCAATTACAAAGCTGAAAAAGCTGGATATGATGGGTGAATATGAACTTCCGGAAGGATATAAACCAAAGATCGAAGTTATAGTAAACCCGGAAGAGAAGACCATGAAGTTTATCGATAACGGTCTTGGAATGACAGCGGATGAAGTAGAGGAGTATATTACACAGATCGCTTTTTCCGGCGCAACCCAGTTCCTGGAAAAATATAAAGACAAGACAACAGAGGACGATATGATCGGTCATTTCGGCCTGGGATTTTATTCCGCATTTATGGTTGCAGATGAGGTGCATATTGATACTCTTTCCTATAAAGAAGGCGCGGCTCCGGTGCACTGGGCAAGCCAGGGCGGAACAGAATATGAGATGCAGGACGGAAACAAGACAACTGTCGGTACAGAGATTACACTTTTCCTGAATGAAGACAGTCTTGCTTTCGCAAATGAATACCGCGCAAGAGAAGTCCTTGAGAAATACTGTTCCTTTATGCCGGTAGAAATTTTCCTTTCAAAAGCCAACGCAGAGAAAGAATATGAGACCATTGATGAATCCGAGCTCCTGGATACAGATGAAGTAGTTGAGCATATTACGGAGGAGCCGAAAGAAAGAGAAGAAGGGGAACCGAAAAAGAAAGTCAAAATTGTAAAACGTCCGGTTTCCATCAGTGACACACATCCGCTCTGGGCAAAGAATCCCAGTGAATGCACGAAAGACGAATACATTGCCTTCTACCGCAAGGTATTTATGGACTACAAAGAGCCACTGTTCTGGATCCACCTGAATATGGACTATCCGTTTAATCTGAAAGGGATCCTTTATTTCCCGAAGATTAACACGGAGTATGATTCCATTGAGGGAACGATCAAACTGTACAATAACCAGGTGTTTATTGCGGACAATATTAAAGAAGTAATTCCGGAGTTCCTTATGGTATTAAAAGGTGTGATCGATTGCCCGGATCTGCCGCTGAATGTATCAAGAAGCGCACTTCAGAACGACGGATTTGTAAATAAAGTAGCAGATTATATTTCCAAAAAAGTAGCGGATAAGCTGACCGGAATGTTCAAAACAGACCGGGAGAATTATGAAAAATACTGGGACGATATCAGTCCGTTTATCAAATTCGGCTGCCTGAAGGATGAAAAATTCGGCGAGAAGATGAAAGACTCCATGCTCTATAAGAATCTGGAACACAAATATCTGACCCTCGAAGATGTTATTAATGAAAATGCTCCGGCAAAAGAAGAAAAGGCTCAGGACGGAGAATCAGAAGCAGCTGACAGCCAGGATACAGAAAACCTGAATACAGATACCGCGGATACGGACACAGCCGATTCTTCCTCTGCAGATACACAGACAGACGAGGAAAAGAAAGAAGAAGAAAAGACAAGGATTTACTATGTGACAGACGAAATTCAGCAGAGCCAGTATATCAATATGTTCAAGGCTCAGGGCCAGGATGCGATTATTCTGTCACACAACATTGACGCTGCATTTGTCACATATCTGGAAGAGAAACATTCGGATATCCAGTTCCTGCGAATTGATGCGGATGTGCATGATTCTCTGAAGGATGAGGTGGCAGAGGATGAAAAAGAATCCTTCCAGAAAACGGCAGACAGCCTTGTTGAGATATTCAGAAAAGAGCTCAATGATGACAAGCTGGATGTAAAAGTTGAGAAGCTGAAAGACGATAAAGTAGCTTCTATGGCTGTATTGTCCGAGCACAGCAGGCGTATGAGCGAAATGATGAAAATGTATGGCATGACCGGCATGGATCCGTCAATGTACGGCGGCCAGGTAACTCTGGTGCTCAATGCGAACCATCCGCTGGTTCAGTTTGTGACAGAGCACAAACGCAGCAAAAATGTGCCGATCATCTGTAAACAGCTCTATGATCTCGCCATGCTGGCGCATAAGCCGCTCAATCCGGACGAAATGACAGCATTTGTACAGAGAAGCAATGAGATCATGATGCTTCTGACAAAATAAAACCGGAAATCCCGGAAAATATTCAGGATATTCTGGATAGAATGGGACGGAGACGCAGGGTGCGGGAACCTGTCTCCGTTCCGGAATTGAAGAAAAAAATAAAGGCCTCAGGATCTGATTAAAAGCAGAGCCAGAGATGAAAAACTCGCTTCGCTCAGACAATTTCATCTCTGACTCTAACATCAGCTTCTGAGGCCTTTGTTTTTTCTAACAATTCCTCCAAGTCACCAGGTTCCCGCACCCTGCGTCTCCTGTATATTCTATCCGGGAAAAGTTCCTGAATTTTTCCCGGTTTTCCAAAGTGGAAGTTTCTTTCACAAGTTCTCATAAAACAAAATCAAAACGGAACTTTTCAACTATAACTGATCAGATCCGGAGCGTCCGCACAGCCTGGATCACTCGCTGTTTTTGTTATGAAAGCTCCCCATTTGGTCTCTTCCGGCGTCCCTCCTCGATCACACAAATCCGAATTTTAATGTTATTTTGCGGAAAATGTGTTACACTTTTGTGTACGGGGATTTACAGGAGGAGATATAAGTGGAAGCGTATACGAGTTTTGCATCAGTTTATGATACGTTTATGGATAATGTACCCTACAGCGAATGGGCACAATATATACGGGGCCTGCTTCTGGAATCCGGCACAGAGGACGGGATTGTTCTGGACCTGGGGTGCGGGACAGGCTCGCTTACGGAGCTTCTGGCCGGTTATGGATATGATATGATCGGCGTAGACAATTCAGAGGATATGCTGGAGCTGGCAATGGAAAAGCGGCTGAAGTCCGGTCATGATATTCTGTATCTTCTTCAGGACATGCGGGAATTTGAATTGTACGGCACCGTCCGGGCAGTGGTGAGCGTCTGTGATTCTTTAAATTACATCACGGATCCGGAAGATCTGGTTCAGGTATTCCGCCTGGTCAATAATTATCTTGATCCCGGCGGGGCGTTTATTTTTGATTTTAATACAGACTATAAATACAGGGAGATTCTCGGGGACTGCACGATTGCGGAAGACAGAGGAACATGCAGTTTTATCTGGGACAATTATTATTATGAAGAAGAACATATCAATGAATATGATCTGACGCTCTATATACAGGACGAGGAGTATTCATCGGAAGGGCGGGAACTTTTCCGGAAGTATCAGGAAACCCATTATCAAAGAGGGTATAGTCTTGAAGAGATCCGGGAACTGCTTGCCCGTTCCGGACTGGTTTTCGAACAGGCGTATGACGCCTTTACCCGGGAGCCGCCCACAGAAAAAAGCGAAAGGATCTGTGTAATTGCGGCAGAATCCGGAAAAAGCAGAAAAAAGGATAAATAAAAAGGATATATAAGGAGAATAAAAATGAATGATTCAATCATAAGAGCCACGGCAGCCGGCGCGCAGATCCGCGCATTTGCCGCAGTAACCACAAATCTGGTGGAGGAAGCACGCCAGCGACATAATACCAGCCCTGTAGCAACAGCTGCGCTGGGCCGTCTTATGACCGGAGCTGTAATGATGGGAAGCATGATGAAAAACCCGGAGGATATACTGACGGTTCAGATCAAGTGCTCCGGACCCATCGGCGGCCTGACTGTTACGGCAGACAGCCAGGGCGGCGTAAAAGGATATGCATACAATCCGGACGTTATGCTGCCGCCGAAGAACGGTAAGCTGGATGTGGGCGGAGCTCTGGGACAGGGTGTGCTGACCGTAATCCGGGATATGGGCATGAAAGAACCTTATTCCGGGCAGACCATTCTTCAGACCGGAGAAATTGCGGAAGACCTGACCTATTATTTTGCTACGTCAGAGCAGATCCCTTCTTCGGTAGGACTGGGTGTTCTGATGGAAGGGGACAATACAGTCCGCTGTGCAGGAGGATTCATTGTACAGGTGATGCCTTTTGTGGAAGATAAAGTGCTGGATAAGCTGGAAGAAAATATCGGTAAGATCCGCCCTGTAACAGCGATGCTGGATAACGGGCATACGCCGGAAGAAATGCTGCGGGAAGTGCTGGAAGGCCTGGATGTGGAGATTACCGACACTCTTCCGGCCGGATTCACCTGCAATTGTTCAAAACAGAGAATAGAAAAAGCCATTATCAGCATCGGGAAGAAAGAAATTCAGTCTTTGATCGATGAAGGAAAAGACATTGAGGTAAAATGTCATTTCTGTAACACAGCATACAGCTACAGTGTTGATGAGCTGAAAGAACTGTTGAAAAAGAGCAGATAAAGTCAGGGAGGCGGAAGAAAATGAAACATGGATTTGTAAAAGTGGCGGCGGCCACCCCGGATATCCGGGTGGCGGATGTAAAGTATAATACGGAGAAGATCTGTCAGGCCATTGAGGAGGCATCAGATAACCGTGCTAAAATTCTTGTATTTCCGGAACTCTGTGTGACCGGTTATACATGCGGGGATCTGTTTACCCAGGATATTCTTCTGAAGTCTGCGAAAGAGGCTCTTTTTGAAATTGCAAAATTTACGGCAGGGAAAGATATCCTTGTCTTCGCAGGCCTTCCACTTGAAATGGACGGCAAGCTGTATAATGTGGCTGCGGCTCTGAATGAGGGAAAGGTCATCGGACTGACAACAAAAACATTCCTTCCGAATTACGGGGAATTTTATGAAATGCGTCAGTTTACGCCGGGACCGGAAGAAGCAAGGTATATTTCTTTCGGGGGAGAAAAGGTGCCCTTCGGGCCCCGGATTCTGTTTGAGGCGAATGAAATGGATAATCTCATTGTCGCTGCAGAGATCTGTGAGGATGTATGGTCTCCGATTCCGCCCAGTATCCGGGCTGCGCTTGAGGGGGCGACGGTGATTGTAAACTGTTCGGCCAGCGACGAGACCATCGGAAAGGACACTTACCGCAGAGAACTGATTTCCGGACAGTCTGCCCGCCTGATTTCCGGATATGTGTATGCAAATGCCGGAGAAGGAGAATCGACAACGGATCTGGTTTTCGGCGGCCATAATATTATTGCGGAAAACGGAGCCATCTTAAAACAGGCCCGCCGGTATCACAATGAGATCATATATTCAGAGCTGGATATTCAGAGGATTATCAGCGAGCGCCGCAGAAACACCACATTTAAGACAGAGGGACACCGTACACTGATCAAAGTTCCTTTCCATGTCAGAAATGAGGTCACTTCTCTTACCAGACATTTCCCGAAGATGCCTTTTGTTCCGGCAGATGAGCGGGCCCGGTCAAAGCGGTGTGAGGAAATTCTTACCATACAGGCTATGGGACTGAAAAAACGGCTGGCTCATACAAAATCAAAAACGGCAGTAGTGGGAATCTCCGGAGGACTGGACTCTACGCTGGCGCTGCTTGTAACCGCCCGTGCGTTTGACATGCTGGGACGGGACAAAAAAGATATTATCGCAGTGACCATGCCCTGCTTCGGGACAACAGACCGGACCTATCAGAACGCCTGCGAGATGGCACGGAAAGTGGGCGCAACGCTGATGGAAGTGCCCATCGGGGAAGCGGTGAATATCCATTTCCGGGATATCGGCCAGGATCCGGAATGTCATGATGTAACTTATGAAAATTCACAGGCAAGAGAGAGAACGCAGGTGCTGATGGATATTGCCAACCGGACCTGGGGCATGGTGATCGGCACCGGAGATATGTCAGAACTGGCGCTGGGCTGGGCTACCTACAACGGAGATCATATGTCTATGTACGGGGTAAACGCCTCGGTTCCAAAGACGCTGGTGCGCCATCTTGTAAAATACGCGGCAGATGAGACCGCTGATCCGGAGCTTAAGAAAGTTCTTTACGATGTGCTGGACACACCGGTCAGCCCGGAGCTCCTTCCGCCGAAAGACGGAGAGATTGCCCAGCGTACGGAAGATCTTGTGGGTCCTTATGAGCTTCATGATTTCTTCCTGTATTATATGCTTCGTTTCGGGTATGAGCCGAGTAAGATATTCCGTCTTGCAGAAAGGGAATTTGAGGATGATTATGACAATGTAACCATACTGAAATGGCTGGAAACTTTCTGCCGGAGATTTTTCTCCCAGCAGTTTAAGCGTTCCTGTCTGCCGGACGGACCGAAGGTGGGTACTGTGGCGCTTTCACCCAGAGGAGACTGGAGAATGCCAAGCGACGCCTGTGTGGATGTATGGATGAAAGATCTGGGAAATATATCCCTGACCGACCGCTTCTGACAGAAAAAGGCTTCCGCCGGAAGATCAGAGAAAGTTTTTATATTAAAAGTACAAGTTAACCGAGTCAGCGAAGCGGATTGTGAATATCCGCCTGACTTCATCAGAAAAGAGAGGAGAAAGCCGTGAAACTGATTAAAACTGAAGATGCCGTAGGCAGCATACTCTGCCATGATATTACCCAGATCATTCCGGGAGTGGTAAAGGATGCGGTATTCCGGAAAGGCCATGTGGTGACAGAAGAGGATATCCCGGTGCTCCTCTCTGTAGGAAAGGAACACCTGTATGTGTGGGAACAGCAGGAGGGAATGCTCCATGAAAATGACGCGGCGGAGGTGCTGCGTCAGGTCTGTCAGGGAGAACACATGAAGGCGTCCGAACCGAAAGAGGGGAAGATTGAACTGACGGCAGAATGTGACGGTCTGTTAAAAATTGACAGAGACAAACTGAATAAAGTAAATGCCATGGGACAGATGGTTCTGGCTTCCCGGCACGGAAATTTCCCCGTGAAAAAAGGAGATAAGATTGCGGGCATGCGTGTTGTACCTCTTGTGATTGAAGAAGAGAAGATGAATCAGGTAAAGGAAATCTGCGGAGAAGAGCCCATATTCCGCCTTCTGCCCTTCCGGAAAATGAAAGTGGGGATTGTGACTACCGGAAACGAGGTCCTTTCCGGGAGAATCAACGACCAGTTTACACCGGTTGTTGGAAAGAAACTGGAAGAGGCCGGCATGGAGGTTATGGGGAATGTCCTCTCCGGAGATGACTCGGAAAGAGTTACCGAAGCCATCCGCCAGTGGCTGGACAAAGGAGCGGAGATGGTTGTGTGTACCGGCGGCATGAGCGTAGATCCGGATGACCGGACGCCTCTTGCCATACGAAACGCGGCGGACACCGTGATTACCTATGGCGCTCCGGTGCTCCCGGGAGCCATGTTTATGCTGGCTTATGCGGGAGAAGTGCCAGTTGTGGGACTTCCGGGATGTGTGATGTATGCCAGAAGAACGATTTTCGATCTTGTTCTGCCCCGGATCGCGGCCGGAGAAAGACTGACGGCAGAAGACTTTACTCTGCTGGGAGAGGGCGGCCTGTGCCTGAACTGTGATGTGTGTACGTTCCCGAACTGCGGATTCGGAAAATAGGAGTTGAAAATATACTTTTTATTGTTGCCTGCTGCCCTGTGTGGTAGTATATGAACAGGGACAACCGTGTTACAGGGTGGATGACCTCTATTCTACATAGAATGGGGGTGGTGCTGATGGATAAAAAACCGTTTGATTTTAAAGATCTGATGGCTTTTGGAATGTTCATTCTGGCATTGCTGACATTCGTATCTGCGAATTTGAAGTAGTGTTCAAAGTATAGCAAAACCGCCCTTGTACTTTGGCGAGTAAGGGCGGTTTTAAAACTTATCTTATGAGGCAACCACTTTGTGGCGGTTGCTCCTTTTTACGTCTTTAATATAGCATATCTGACCGAAGCGCGCAAGTGTACGGATACATTGATAAATGTAAACCAGATAACTGCGGATTCGGAAAATGAGAAAGAGGAATAAAAATGGATGATTTTTATACCAGACTTGCCAGAGAACTGAAAAAATCCGAGAAGGATATCTGGGTGGAAACGGTTCTGACCGGAGAACACGCGGGAGAGAAGCGGATACTTTCCGGCGAAGAAGATGATGCCGGGGATGTAGCGGAAGGCGGGCAGGCCGTGCCGGCAGGACAGGCCGGGGAAGAAAAAGAACGGGTTTTCCGGGAGCGGGCGGGCCATACGCCGAAGCTGATCGTCTGCGGCGCCGGCCATGTGTCCATGCCCATCATCCGGATCGGAAAGATGCTGGGATTTTTTGTTACCGTGCTGGAAGACCGGCCGAAATTTGCGGACAATGCCAGAATAGCCGGGGCGGATGAAGTGCTCTGCCTGCCTTTTTCCGAAGGACTTTCCCGGATCAAAGGGGACGGGGACTCCTGGTTCGTGATCGTCACCCGGGGACACCGCTACGACACGGAATGTCTGGAAACCATTCTGAATAAGCCCAGGGCTTATGTGGGGATGATGGGCAGCAGGCGCAGAACTTCTCTGGTGAAGGATCAGCTGGAGCAGAAAGGCTGTGACCGGACGGCGCTGGAACAGGTGCATACGCCCATCGGACTAAAGATTCACGCGGAGACGCCGGAGGAGATCGCGGTTTCTGTTATGGCGGAGATCATTCAGATAAAAAATACAAGGACCAGAACGGAAGGTTATCCCGAAGAGCTGCTTCAGGAGCTGACCCGGGAGGACGGAAGAGAGAAAGTGCTGGCCGTGATTGTTTCGAAGAAAGGCTCCGCTCCCCGGGGCGTGGGAACGAAAATGCTGATCCGGGAGGACGGCTCCTGTATCGGCACCATCGGAGGCGGCTGCATGGAAAGTGGAATCATACAGAAAGCTCTGCTCATGATGCGCGCAGGACAGCCGGAATTTCAGGTCTGCAAGGTGGACATGACAGCCGGTGAAGCGGAGGATGCAGGCATGGTCTGCGGAGGAACCGCGGAGGTTATGCTGGAGAGAACCGGCAGATAGCCGGAAAGTCGGGAGATGGATTTATGTCAAAATCAATATTTATACTGCAGGGAAATATCGTTTACAGCAAAAGCCCCCGGGAACTTGCGGTCTGTAGACGGGGATACGTTGTCTGTCAGGACGGATATGTCAAAGGCGTTTATCAGACCCTTCCCTTCCGTCTGGGAGGCAATCCCATCGCGGATTACGGAGACTGTCTGATTATCCCGGGACTTGTGGATCTCCATGTCCACGCCTCACAGTATGCCGTCCGCGGCACGGGTATGGACCGGGAGCTGCTGGAGTGGCTGGAGACGACTCCGTTTCCGGAAGAAGCGAAATTTGCAGATCCGGAATATGCACAGAAAGCATATCAGATATTTGTGGAAGATCTGAAAAAAAGTCCGGTGACGAGAGCCTGCATTTTCGCGACCGTACACAGGAAAACGGTGCTTCTGCTTATGGATCTGCTGGAAAAGAGCGGTCTGGATACTTTCGTCGGAAAGGTAAATATGGACCGGAACTGTCCGGATTATCTGCGGGAGGACACAGAGCAGTCTGTAGTTGAGACGGAGAAATGGATCAGGGAAGCAGCAGAGAGGAATTATAAAAATACCCGCCCCATACTGACGCCCCGTTTTATCCCGTCCTGTACAAATGAGCTGCTGGATGGATTAAAACAGCTGCAGCGCGCGTATGGACTCCCGGTGCAGTCCCATCTGTCCGAAAATCCGGAAGAGATCGGCCGGGTAAAAGAGCTGCGTCCGGAGGCGGAGTTTTACGGCGACGCCTATGACCGGTCCGGTCTGTTCGGCGGAGACTGCAGAACCATCATGGCGCACTGTGTATACAGCACGGAGAAAGAGATAAAACGGATGCAGGAAAAGGGCGTATTTCTGGCTCACTGTCCGGAGTCCAATATGAATCTGGCATCAGGAATCGCGCCGGTCCGGTCGTTTCTGGACCGGGGAATGCACGTGGGGCTGGGAAGTGATGTGGCTGCCGGTTCTTCGTTAAATATGTTCGCAGCTATGAGACAGGCTCTTCAGGCTTCAAAGATGAGATGGAGGATACAGGATAAAACGCAGAAACCGCTGACTTTAGAGGAGGTCTTTTATATGGCGACCCGGGGCGGCGGAGAATTCTTCGGAAAAGTGGGAAGCTTTGAGCCGGGATATGAGTTTGACGCTGTTGTTCTGGATGACAGCAGACTGCAGAGTCCGGAACCTCTGGATATAAGAAGCCGTCTGGAAAGACTGATCTGGCTGGGAGACGAAAGAGAAGTACGGGAAAAGTACGTAAAGGGCGTCAGGCCGGAACTGTAAAAACGGGCTGAAATTTCAAGCAACCTGTCATTTTTTTCTATATCAATTCAAAAAATTCCCCTGCTATAATCGTGGTATATTCCACAACAGACCCCCGCAGCGCTTTACTGCGGGGGTCTCTTATTTAGGAGTCTTGTTTTTGTCTTTTTTGTCTGCAGCAGCCGGAAAATACGGCGCGCTGCTGAGTTATATGTTTACAGAATTCATTTCAATTATTGTTTTACAGATGAATTCTCGTTCCGGTTTTTCCCAGGATGCCGTCTTTCGCTTTTTCCAGGAGCGTAATCAGCGCCTGTCTGCCCGGCTTGGATTCAGCAAACTCTACCGCTGCCTGTACTTTCGGCAGCATGCTTCCCGGTGCGAAATGTCCTTCTTCTATATACTGTTTCGCCTCGTCGACTGTAATATCATCCAGCCATTTCTCGCCCGGTTTCCCGTAATTTATGGCCGCCTTTTCCACAGCGGTCAGAATAATCAGGAAATCTGCGTCCAGTTCTTTTGCCAGCAGGCAGCTTGCGAAATCTTTGTCTATTACGGCGCTGGCGCCTTTTAAGTGATTGCCCTGGCGGGTAACGGGAATACCGCCGCCTCCGCAGGCGATAACCAGGTCTCCGGAATTCACCATTGTGCGGATCGTCCCGATCTCAATGATTTCCTGAGGTTTCGGGGAAGCCACAACACGCCGGTAGCCCCGTCCGGCATCCTCTTTCATAATATAATCATATTTTTCTGCCATCAGATCGGCCTGTTCCTTTGTAAGAAAACGGCCGATAGGTTTGGATGGAGTCTGAAAAGCCGGATCATCCGGATCCACGCGGACCTGGGTGATCATGGTAGCTACAGGGATATCTTCGATTCCCCGGTTCAGCAGTTCTTCCCGGAGTGCGTTCTGCAGGTCATACCCGATGTATGCCTGGCTCATGGCCACGCAGACGGAAAGAGGCGTGTTGGGCTGCTGAGGATCTTCGTGGGTCAGGGCGATCATGGCGTTATTGACCATGCCTACCTGGGGGCCGTTGCCGTGGGCCACAACCACCTCACAGCCTTCTTCAATCAGATCCACAATAGCCCTGGAAGTAATTTTTACGGCCTTCATCTGTTCCGGAAGGGTATTGCCCAGGGCGTTTCCGCCCAGAGCAATGACAATACGTTTTTTCTTTTCCATAGCGGGCCTCCTGTATCAGTCCTCTTTTACAGCGGCGATTGTCTCTACCTCACAGAGAACTCCCTTCGGAAGATCTTTTACGGCAACGCAGGAGCGGGCCGGTTTTCCGGTGAAGTATTTTGCGTAGATTTCATTAAATGCTGCAAAATCACCCATATCCGCGAGGAAGCACGTTGTTTTCACAACATCAGTAAAGGAAGCGCCCTGGCTTTCCAGAAGGGCTTTCACATTCTGCATAACCTGCTCGGTCTGCTCCTCAATTGTGGTGCCCACCACTTCTCCGGTTTCCGGAGAAAGGGGAATCTGTCCGGAAAAGAATGCGATTCCGTTGAGAATGATTCCCTGAGAGTAGGGGCCGATTGCTGCAGGTGCGTTTTTTGTGTCTACATATTTTAACATGTCTGTATACCTCCTGTAATTGTTTACGATAAAGCAGATTGATATAAATTATAATTATTTAAAAACTCTCGGCGTTCCTTTTTCTTCCAGTTTTTTCAGGATGTCTGCCGGATCAGCGAATTTCGCAAGGAAGATCATAGCCGCGATGATGTACGGTTTGTAGCTTGCTTCTTTGTACAGCGGATCTCTGTAGCGGTCAAATACGCTTGCGTCAACCTCGCCTTCCTCGCAGCTTACGCCTGTGATGTCCGCCGGCAGACAGTGCATATAGAGCGCTTTGCCGTCTTTGGTTGTCTTCATCAGTTCTTCTGTGCATGCCCAGTCTTTGTGCTGCGCGTTCTGTGCCAGAAGCTCTTTTTCCAGTTCCTTGATGCCCTCAAAGTCGCCGTTTCCGTACAGCTCTGTACGTTTCTCCATTGCCGCGAAAGGTGCCCAGCTCTTCGGATATACGATGTCCGCATCCTTGAATGCCTCTGCCATGCTGTTTGTCTTTGTGAAGGAACCGCCGGATTTCTTCGCGTTTTCTTCTGCGACCGCCTCAACTTCCGGGAATACCTCATATCCTTCCGGATGGGCCAGCACAACATCCATGCCGAAACGTGTCATCAGCCCGATGATACCCTGAGGAACGGAGAGAGGCTTGCCGTAGGACGGAGAGTAAGCCCATGACATGGCGATCTTTTTGCCTTTCAGATTCTCCACACCGCCGAATTCGTGGATGATGTGAAGCATATCTGCCATTGCCTGTGTGGGGTGGTCAATATCACACTGCAGGTTGACAAGAGTCGGTTTCTGCTCAAGAATGCCGTCTTTGTTTCCCTGTGTCACAGCGTCAACAACTTCGTGCATGTAAGCGTTTCCTTTTCCGATATACATATCGTCGCGGATTCCGATTACGTCAGCCATAAAGGAAATCATATTCGCTGTCTCACGGACTGTCTCGCCGTGAGCTACCTGGGATTTTCCTTCATCCAGATCCTGAACCTCAAGACCTAACAGATTGCAGGCAGACGCGAAAGAGAAGCGGGTACGGGTGGAGTTGTCGCGGAACAGTGAAATGCCCAGACCGCTTTCAAATACCTTTGTGGAAATGTTGTTCTCTCTCATGTAGCGGAGCGCGTCGGCAACGGTAAAGACAGCCTCCAGCTCATCGTCTGTCTTCTCCCATGTCAGGAAAAAGTCTCCGTTGTACATGTCTTTGAAGTTCAGCTTGTTCAGCTTATCAATGTAATCCTGTAAAGTTTTCATTTTTGTTTATCCTCCTTGAATATTGAAATAAAAAAATTTGTTATATGCGGACGAAAATCCGTTTTTGTGTCCTTCATTCCGAGGCTTCGCTCTACCTCAGCTAATGCACATATTTCTAAGTCTGCGGGACCTGTCGGCGAGAGCGCCTCCGATCCCACGGACTAAGAAATATGGCATGGATCTTCGGAACGCTCCGCTTAACCTCCATTCCGGACACAGAAACGGATTTTCTGTGCCATTAGATCGGAAATTTTTACTTCCGAAATCAAGAAGGTTAAACAGGCTGGCATTCAAAAGTTAAGTTAAAGCCGGAAGGAAGCCATGGATACGGGTATAACTTCCATTGTCTTATTCGCAGTAAGTTTCCGGCAGCGCCGCGTACACAGCCGCGCATGTTACAAGATCCTGTTTCCATGTTTTTTCGTTCGGCGCGTGTGCCTGTGCCTCTGCGCCCGGTCCGAATCCGATGCACGGGATTCCGTTTCTTCCCATAATAGATACGCCGTTTGTGGAGAAGGTCCATTTGTCTGTCAGCGGACGGCTCTGGCGCATCTCCAGTGTTTCCTCGGCGCCGATTCTCTTGTCTCCGTAGAGGGAAGTATAAGCTTTCTCCAGGGCTTTTGTTACCTTGTGGTCCTTCGGAATTGCCCATGTGGGGAAGTAGCACTCGATTTCATATACACAGCCTGTGTAGGACGGACGGTCGTAGTTGTACATGGATACGACTACGTCATCGCCGTATTTCTTTACGTTCGGAAGGGAACGGATCTCTTCCAGACAGCTCTCCCATGTCTCGCCGAAGGTCATGCGGCGGTCAAGAGATACCGCGCAGGAATCGGCAACCGCGCAGCGGCTGGGTGATGTATAGAAGATCTGGGATACGGTAACCGTGCCCCTGCCCAGGAACCGTGCCTCTTCCCAGTCCGGATTGTATTTCGGATTGAGCATTTTTACAAGGCCTTTGATTTCGGTATCGTCCGCATCGTCATTTTCATTAAGAGCCCGTACATCCTGGAGAATGTCGGCCATCTTGTAGATCGCGTTGTCGCCGCGCTCCGGTGCGGAACCGTGGCAGGAAACGCCTTTTACGTCGATACGGATTTCCATACGTCCCCGCTGTCCCCGATAGATACCTCCGTCGGTAGGCTCTGTGGAGACAACAAATTCCGGACGGATTTTATCTTCATTAATAATGTACTGCCAGCAGAGACCGTCGCAGTCTTCTTCCTGAACAGTTCCTACAACCATAATCTTACAGCCTTCCGGAATCAGATCCAGATCCTTCATGATTCTTGCGCCGTAAACAGCAGATACAAGGCCGCCGCACTGGTCGGACACACCGCGGCCGCCGATCTCTGTCTCGTTCTCGTAGCCCTCATAGGGATCGAATGTCCAGTTGTCAATATTTCCGATTCCTACGGTGTCGATATGTGCGTCATATGCGATAATTCTTTCGCCGGTTCCCATGTAGCCGATTACATTTCCCTGAGGATCAATAACAACCTCATCAAAATCCAGCTTTCTCATCTCGGCAGCGATTGTGTCAATGTGCGCTTTTTCATCGCAGCTCTCTCCCGGGTTTTTTACAATGGCCCGCAGAAAAGCGGTCATATCTTTCTGATAACCCTGTGCAGCCTCTTTGATTTTGTTGAAATCCATAATTTTTCTCTCCTTTAATAAAATGATAAATAAAAAAGTGATAACTGGTAACAGTCTGGTCCTGTCAGGCTTTTCCGGGCGGCGGAGGGTGCCGCGCCGGAAAAGCCCGGTCCAAAAGGTTGAAAGGTTGCTTTTATGGTAAGAAAATGAGCAGACTATCTGTCATTCCCGTCCCAGACAATTGTTTTGTAGCGGTCCGGATCTGTGTCTCCTTCTGTTGAGAAGAGGAGAACTTTTGAAGTTTCGTCCAGTCCAAGATGTTCTTTCAGCGGCCTGTATTCTTCCATTGTCATAATGCAGGCCAGCGCACCGAAGGGCGCGGCTCCGGATTCGCCGGAAGTTACGGGATGATCGCCCTTGATGGGAGCGGCCAGCATGCGCATTCCTTTTGCGGCCACCCAGTCGGGAGCAGCTGTAAAGGTATCCACATGATTTTTCAGGATATCCCAGGAAATGGTATTCGGCTCGCCGCAGGCAAGGCCGGCCATGATCGTTTCCATATCTCCGTCCACAATCCGGATGTCTCCGTCTGCGGCGCAGGCTCCTTTATAAAGGCAGGCAGCAGCGTCCGCTTCTACGACGACTACCTTGGGCGGATTGTCAGGATAACGGTTGGCGAAATATCCCTGAACCGCTCCGGCAAGAGAGCCGACTCCGGCCTGGATAAATACATGAGTGGGACGCTCGCATCCGTTTTCATGGAGCTGTTCGTCCGCTTCCATTGCCATTGTTCCGTAACCCTGCATGATCCAGGAGGGGATTTCCTCATATCCGTCCCATGCGGTATCCTGCACCATAACGCCGTTTTCCGTTTTTTCTGCCATGGCGTTTGCCATGCGGACGCATTCGTCATAGTTATATTCTTCAATGGTTGCCTGAGCGCCTTCGGCAAGGATATTGTTCAGTCTTGTCTGTGTGCTTCCCTTCGGCATGAGCACGACAGCTTTCTGTCCGAGTTTATTTGCCGCCCACGCGACGCCCCGGCCGTGATTGCCGTCCGTTGCCGTGAAGAAAGTAGCCTGTCCGAACTCTTTGCGGAGTTCTTCTGAAGTGAGCACATTGTAGGGCAGCTCGGAGACGTCTTTTCCGGTCTGTTTTGCTATGTAGCGGGCCATTGCGAAGGAACCGCCCAGTACTTTAAAGGCATTCAGGCCGAAGCGGTAGGATTCGTCCTTTACATAAACTTCCTTCAGTCCAAGATATTCTGCCATTTTCTTAAGATCAGCAAGAGGGGTTACACTGTACTGAGGAAAGCTTTCGTGAAATGCTCTCGCTTTTCTGACATTTTCCAGCTCCATGACCTTAAGCTGCGCGTCATCGGTTTTGGGCATTTTGTTGACAGCCCATTTTATTCCTTCCATGAAGAAACCTCCTTAATATAATAATATTGTATTTGATTACTGATTTTTTGTATTGGTTTGTTTATGCTGTTTCCGGCGTGCACGGCAGATACTGCCTCATTGGAACATGCGCCAGCTCGACTCCGCCGCGGTGCGGCTCCATCTCGCTGAATGGCGTCCGCCATATGCCGGTATCGTCACCATCTGCCGTCTGCAAGCCCGCTTGCACGGCAGATACTGCCGATACCGGGCGCATGTTCATCCTTTGTCCATATAACTGTATAATGTGAATTTTGATATTCCCAGAAGCGAGGAAATTTTATCCCCCGATTTTGTAATGAGAAATGCACCGGCATTATTCAGGTACTGCACGACAGCGACTTTATCATCCTTGTTCATCATTGCCACCGGCTTTCCTATTTTGGCGATTGCCTGTTCAATAAGAAGGTCCAGAAGTTCAGTAACATTATGGGTAATTTTCTGAGGCGCGTCTGAACGGTCTGCTTCCGGATTCTCTTCCGGTTCTGTACGGATCAGGCTCTGGATGCTGCTTTCCGCTGCAAGCACGGCGGTGATATCGTAATTCATTGAAAAGATATAAGCGATTCTGCCTTTCTCATTGCGGATATAGAGTGTGCTGGATTTTAAGATCCTGCCATCGTCGGTTCTTGTAAGATAAGCGAGTCTGTCTTTGATCTTTCCCGGATCCGATCTGAGAGTTTCAAGCACAATGCCTGAGGGGCCATCGCCTGTGCGGCGGTTGGAAACCTGCCCGTTTTCAATATATACGATAGATTTATCCAGATCATTCTTTGTAAGATCGTGGATAACAACCTCGCAGGAAGTTCCGAACTGAACCGCCAGTCCGTGTGCAAGCTGCTTTAGAAAATCAAGTTTCTCATCCATTGTTTCACCTGCCTTTTTCCAAACTTATATCACAGAAGAAAGTGTTTGTCTGCTGTACGTTTCTAAATCCATCATAGCATAAAAAAATATGGAGTCAATACTTTTTCTAAAAAATTTTTAGGTAATCTAAAAAATATTTAGGAATGAAGAATGGCAAGGTTCTAAAAAAAATTTAGGGCGTCTAAAAAATAGTTAGAATCCATGTTGCATTTATACAATATTGATGGTATTCTATAAGAAGTGACAGGGCTTAGTGTGCGAATTGCACAGTGGTTTGCAGGGGCGCGCTAAGAACAGTATGTGGAAAATAAATAAAAAGGAGAAGACAACATGCTGGTTTTAGGGAATGGAAAAGTTATCACAAGAGATGCCTCATGTCCCCTGATTGAGAATGGCGCGGTAGCGATTGACGGATCCGTAATCTGCAGAGTAGGGAATGAGGAAGACATCAGAAACGCATATCCGGACGCAGAGTTTATTGACGCCCGGGGCGGTCTGATCATGCCGGCCTTTATTAATGTACATGAACATATTTACAGTTCATTTGCGAGAGGACTTTCCATCAACGGTTATGCTCCGAAAGGCTTTCTGGACATTCTGGACGGGATGTGGTGGACCATTGACCGGAATCTCACACTGCAGGATACCTATTTAAGTGCTATGGCTACTTATATTGAATGTATCCGGAACGGCGTGACCACGATTTTTGATCATCACGCAAGTTTTGGTTCCATCGGGGGTTCTCTTTTCGAGATTGAGAAGGCGGCAAAGGAAACCGGAGTGCGGTCCTGCCTCTGCTATGAGATTTCGGACAGAGACGGGATGGATAAGGCGAAAGCCTCCGTGATGGAGAACGCTGAGTTTATCCGCCACGCGTTAAAAGACGATTCCGGAATGATCGCCGGTATGATGGGAATGCACGCGCAGTTTACGATTTCCGATGAAACGTTTGAACTGGCCGCTGCGAACAAACCGGATGAAGCAGGGTATCATATCCATGTGGCAGAGGGGATCGAAGATCTGCATCACTGCCTGAAACATTACGGAAAACGGATTGTTGACCGGCTGATGGATCACGGCATTCTGGGAGAAAAGACACTGCTGGGACACTGCATCTATATCAACCCCCATGAAATGGATCTGATTAAGGAAACGGATACAATGGTTGTCCATAATCCGGAGTCCAATATGGGCAATGCCTGCGGATGCCCGCCGACGATGGAGCTGGTGCACCGGGGAATTCTCACAGGGCTTGGCACAGACGGATATACCCATGATATGATGGAATCCTACAAAGTGGCAAATGTTCTGCACAAGCATCACCTGTGCGATCCCAATGCAGCCTGGGGAGAAGTGCCTCAGATGCTTTTTGAAAATAATGCGGAGATTGCCGGCAGATATTTCAGTCAGGAACTTGGTGTGCTCAGAGAAGGCGCGGCGGGAGATGTGATTATTGTGGATTATGATCCGCTCACTCCGCTGAACGAAAACAATATCAACAGTCACCTTGTATTCGGGGTAACCGGTCATGATGTGGTGACCACCGTGGCAAACGGCCGGGTTCTGATGAAAGACAGAAGACTGACAGAGATTGACGCGGAAAAGGTTATGGCTGACTGCAGACAGGCCGCGAAAGAGCTGGCAGACCGGATTAACAGCCGATAGACAACAGCAGATGCTTCTGACACAGAAGGAATGGAGGGCAAAACAAAATGAGTGACATAAAAATGAAAAAAGACAACAGTGAACTGTTTAAATGGGACGGAAAGCCGTCATTCGGGCAGGTTCTGCCTCTGGCGGCCCAGCATGTACTGGCTGCGGTTGTAGGATGTGTAACGCCGGCAATTCTTGTGGCAAACGCCGCCAACAATGCCGGCGGAAATGTGGATATGGGGCTTCTGATCCAGGTATCCCTTGTATTCGCCGCATTGTCCACACTGCTGCAGTTATACGCACAGAAAATCAAACTGGGAAGCGGCCTTCCTGTTATTATCGGAGTAAGCTTCGCGTACGTTCCCACAATGACGGCGATCGCTGCCCAGGCAAAGGATGTAAATACGATTTTCGGCGCCATGATTATCGGCGGTGTTGTAGCGATCCTTGTAGGACTGTTTATCCGTCAGATCCGGAAAGTATTTCCGCCGCTTGTTATCGGGACGGTTATTCTGGCAATCGGTCTTTCTCTTTACAGCACAGCCGTAAATTATATGGCAGGAAACTCTTCCAATACTTATGAAGTGATCGTAGAGCAGCAGGGGAAAACAGAGGCGCTGGTATTCGGCTCCTGGCAGAACTGGCTGGTAGCGTTCATTACACTGGCAATTGTAGTCCTTCTGAATCATTATGGAAAAGGACTGTTCAAACTGGCGTCAATCCTGATCGGTCTGCTCTGCGGCTACGTAGTGGCGCTCTGTTTCGGAATGGTGGATTTTTCCGCTCTTTCCTCTGCAGGCTGGTTTGAAGTGCCGATGCCTCTGGCTTTCGGCATAAAGTTTGATATTTCGGCGATTCTGCCCCTTGCGATCCTGTTCCTTGTAAATTCCATTCAGGCTATGGGAGATTTCTCCGCTACAACCACAGGCGGCATGGACAGACTTCCCACAGATGACGAGCTGAACGGCGGTATTATCGGATACGGCGTCAGCAATATAGTAGGCGCGCTGTTCGGATGTCCTCCCACGGCAACATACAGCCAGAACGTAGGTATTGTAGGTTCTACAAGAGTTGTGGCGAGAAGAGTTTTTTCTGCTTCAGCGGTTATCCTGCTTATCGCCGGACTGATTCCGAAGTTTTCCGCGCTTCTGCGTACCATCCCGCAGTGCGTGCTGGGCGGCGCGGTCGCGTCTGTATTTGCTTCCATAGCGATGACCGGCATCAAGCTGCTTGTAACAGAAAAACTGACTTACAGAAATACGACAGTCGCGGGACTTTCCATTGCCATCGGCATGGGCGTATCCTTAAGCGACGGCTGTCTGAACCAGATGACGGCAAGCATCCACAATGCTCTGAATATGAGCATGAGCCTGGAAAGCTTCCAGTCAATCATCAACAACACATTCGCGTCTTCGCCGGTGGTGCTGGCCACGATCTTTGCAGTAATCCTGAACCTGATACTGCCGAAAGACAAGCCGGACGCACAGTAAGAAGACTCCGGCAAGAAGACTTTAGATCCGGAACCGGCCCGGCTGCCGGAAAATAAAACAGAAGACCGGACAGCCCGGGAAAATGGCTGCCCGGCCGGGAGGCGGGACCGGAACAACAGGAGGAGAGAATCATGAGTGATATTATGAGACCAATGTCATTTGAACAGCTGATAAACTGGACATTGACAGAATATAAAAAGCAGGGAACCGTGTTCGGCGAGCACCATCCCTATTATGCGGACAGCCGGTTTAACAGAACGATTTTCCGGCGGACGCTGGAGACACCGGTGGGACCGGCGGCCGGCCCCCATACGCAGCTGGCACAGAATATTGCCGCGGCGTACTACACAGGCAGCCGCTTCTTTGAGCTGAAGACCGTACAGATCATGGACGGGGCAGAGCTTTCCGCCTGTGTCAACAAGCCCTGTATCAAAGCGGACGACGAGTGCTATAACTGCGAGTGGTCCACGGAACTTTATGTGCCCCAGGCAATGGAAGAGTATATCAAAGCCTGGTTCCTGTGCAAGGTAATGGCAAAAGAATTCGGCCTGGGCAGCATGGACGGATTCCAGTTCAATATCAGCGTGGGATACGATCTGAAAGGGATTCAGTCGGAGAAAATTGATACCTTCTTAAATACAATGAAACATGCCCAGGATTCTGATATTTTCAGATCCTGCAGAGATTATCTGCTGGCTCACGCGGATCTGTTCGAAAAAGTGACAAAAGAAGATATCGAGAGCATCTCCGGAGATATATGCAATTCCGTGACCATCTCAACCCTTCACGGATGCCCTCCGGAGGAGATTGAGAAAATCGCCATGTACCTGATTACGGAGAAGGGATTCCACACGTTTATCAAGTGCAATCCGACCCTGCTTGGCTATGAGTTCGCAAGACAGATCATGGACGATATGGGATATGACTATGTTGCCTTCGGTGATTTTCATTTTAAAGATGATCTGCAGTATGAAGACGCAGTGCCCATGCTGACCAGACTGATGAAAGTCTGTCAGGACAGGAATCTGGAGTTCGGCGTAAAGATCACCAATACATTCCCTGTGGATGTGAAGCAGAACGAGCTCCCCAGCCAGGAAATGTATATGTCAGGGAAATCCCTGTATCCGCTGTCGATTTCGCTGGCGGCGAAGCTGACGGAAGAGTTTGACGGAAGGCTGCGCATCTCTTATTCCGGCGGTGCGGATTATCACAATATTAAGGAAATCGTGGATGCGGGCATCTGGCCTGTGACCGTTGCCACTACGCTCCTGAAACCCGGCGGATATGACAGAATGACCCAGATGGCGTCCCTTCTGGAAGAGGAAAATGCGGTATTTACCCGTGTAAATCCTGAGGCAGTGCGGAAACTGGCGGACGATGCCAGGACAAATCCCCATCACGTGAAGGCAGTGAAGCCGCTGCCCTCCAGAAAGATGAAAAAACAGGTGCCCCTTCTGGATTGTTTTGCGGCGCCGTGTAAGGAAGGCTGTCCCATTCATCAGGATATTCCGGCTTACCTTAAGCTTGTAAAAGAAGAAAAGTACGGGGAAGCAATGCAGGTTATTACGGAGAAGAATCCCCTTCCGTTTATTACGGGAACGATCTGCGCGCATCCGTGTATGAATAAATGTACCCGTAATTTCTATGAGGAATCCGTCTATATCCGGGGCATGAAGCTGATTGCCGCGGAGAAAGGCTATGACGCGCTAATGGATCAGATCGCGGCTCCGCCTGTGACAAAGAGCGGGAAAGCTGCTGTAATCGGCGGCGGTCCGTCAGGAATGGCGGCGGCATATTTTCTGCGCCGGGCAGGCATGGAGACGACCCTGTTTGAAAAGACAGATTCTCTTGGCGGCGTAGTGCGCCATGTAATTCCGGAGTTCCGCATATCCGGCGGCTCTATAGATAAAGATGCCGCTCTGCTTGAAAAGATGGGCGTGAATATTTATCTGAACTCAGAGATCACGGATCTGGATATGCTTAAAAATGCCGGATACACAGCAGTTGTCCTTGCCGTAGGCGCTTCTGAACCGGGCGTGCTCCGTCTGGAAAAAGGGGAACCGGTCAATGCGCTGCAGTTCCTTGAAGAGTTTAAAGCAAAAGACGGGGATCTTGATATCGGAAAGAACGTGGTTGTAATCGGCGGAGGCAATACGGCCATGGACACGGCAAGAGCGGCGAAACGCACAAAGGGCGTGGAGCATGTGTATCTTGTATACAGAAGAACGAAGCGCTATATGCCGGCGGACGAGGAAGAACTTGTTATGGCAGTGGATGACGGCGTGGAGTTTATGGAACTTCTTTCCCCGGTGAAGCTGGAGGACGGCAGACTTCTCTGCAAAGTGATGAAGCTGGGCGATTATGACGCTTCCGGAAGAAGAGGAGTAGTGGAAACCGGCGAAGAAAAAGAGATTCCGGCGGATACGGTTATCGCGGCAGTAGGAGAGCGGGTGCCCACGGCATTCTACCAGGCCTGCGGCATCAATGTAAACGACAGAGGCCGGGCAATCGTCAATGAAGAGACCTGTGAGACCAGCCGTCCGGGCGTATATCTTGCAGGTGACGGTCTGGGCGGACCGGCTACAGTCGTGGAAGGCATCCGCGACGCCCTCAAAGCCGCACAGGCAATAATCGGAGAAACTCTGGTAAAAGACTTTGAACCGGAGACAGTGGAGGAGACGATCTACAGCAGGAAAGGAAATCTTTCTGGTCAGAAAGCCGACAGCGAGGAAAGCGGAAGATGTCTTGGCTGCTCCGGCATCTGTGAGAACTGCGTGGAAGTATGTCCGAACAGAGCCAATATTTCCATCCGGGTGCCCGGCATGGAGAAGCACCAGATTATCCATGTGGACTATCTGTGCAATGAGTGCGGCAACTGCAGGAGTTTCTGCCCCTATGACAGTGCGCCGTATCTTGATAAATTTACACTATTCGCAGATGAGAAAGATATGGAAGACAGCCGGAATCAGGGCTTTACTGTGCTGGATGCCGCATCTGTGAAGTGTAAAGTCCGTTTCTTCGGAGAAACTTATGTATGGACCAAAGGAGAGGAGACAAGAATTCCCGAGGGCCTGTTAAAGCTTATGGAAACCGTAATCCGTGATTATTCTTATCTGCTGAGATAAGGATACGAAAGCAGCATGATATATATTTACAGAGACCACAAATTATGTGAAACAGATTCCCTGCTTTCGGCTGCGGGGCTGGCCGGTTGGAAACACCCGGTAGTCTCCGCGGCCGGAGCCGGGGGAAAGACAACCCTGCTCCTGCATCTGGCCCGGGAATACGCGGACCGGGGGCCGGGAGCGGTTGTCACGACAACAACTCATATTTTAAAGGAAGACCTGCCCTGGTTTCTCACAGAGCCGTCGGAAGATGGTCTGAAAGAGAGGCTGCAGCAGTGGGGGCAGGCATGGATCGGGATTCCGGCAGCCGGAGGAAGGCTTGGAAGCGTACCGGAATCCTTTTTTTCAAAAATATACAGTCTGGGTGTGCCGGTACTGATCGAAGCGGACGGAGCCAGAATGCTTCCGTTGAAATGTCCCGGAGACAAAGAACCGGTAATTCCCGCAGAAACAACACACGTGCTTTCCGTCTACGGACTGGACGCGGTCGGACGGCCCATCGGAGAAATCTGCTTCCGGCCGGAGCGGGCGGCACAGTTACTGAATAAGGAAATAACAGAACCGGTTGCTGCAGAAGATATCGGCAGGCTGGCCGCTTCTGCTGAAGCAGGCAGAAAAGGCTGTCCGGCACATGCAGTGTACACGGTTGTTTTAAATAAAGCGGATGACCCGCAGAGAAAAGAAATGGCAGCCTGTATCGGCGCCTTTCTGGAACAGCGGGGCGTTACCCGCATCATTGTAACATCTTTCAGGAGGCCGGAAGAAACAACATGAAGATATTGATAAAAGGAGCCGGTGATCTGGCCACGGGAATCGCGGCCCGGCTTTTCCGGGCAGGGCATCAGATCCTGATGACAGAGATTCCGGTGCCTCTGACGGTAAGAAGAACCGTAGCGTTTTCCCGTGCCGTATATGAGGGCAGAGCCCGGGTGGAAGAAATAGAAGCGCAGCTTGTATCTGCGGAGAAAGAAGCAGGAGAGATACTGTCCCGGGGAGACATTGCCGTAATGGCTGACCCGGAAGCTTCCTGCCGGGAGTGGTTCCGTCCGGATGTAATTGTGGACGCTATTCTTGCAAAGAAGAATCTGGGAACCCGTATAGCAGACGCTCCTTTTGTAATCGGAGTGGGGCCGGGATTTACCGCCGGCGCGGACTGCAGCTGTGTAGTAGAGACAAAGAGAGGACATTATCTGGGACAGGTGATCTGGCGGGGAAGCGCCATCCCGAATACGGGCGTACCCGGCGACGTGGGCGGGTATACGACAGAACGGCTGCTGCGGGCGTCGGCAGACGGGATTATGGAACCGAAAGTTCAGATCGGAGACAAAGTAGAAAAAGGTCAGATTACCGCGTTGACAGGAGGCGTGCCCGTTTATGCGCAGATGCCGGGAATTGTCCGGGGGCTGCTGCAGGAAGGCACGGAAGTGCGGAAAGGGCTGAAAATCGGTGATATAGACGCCAGAGCCCACAGCTCTTACTGCCATACCATATCCGATAAGGCCAGGGCAGTAGGAGGAGCGGTTCTGGAAGCAGTGTCCCTTTATGAAAAAATGGCAGGACAATATGCATTTGTAACGCTGGCGGCAGGGCTTGGAAGCCGGTTCGGCGGCAGTAAACTGGAGACAGAGATTGACGGGTTTCCTCTTTATATCCGGGCGCTGAGGCGGATGCAGGCATTTGCCGGTTTCCCCTCCTATCTGGTCGCAGGACCGGGGCATATGGCAGAAGCAGCGCCGGAATACGGGGTTACTCCGGTAGAAAACCGGGATCCCCGGAAGGGAATCTCCCATTCCCTTAAGCTGGGACTTCACAGGGCTCTGGAAGACAACCCGGGTCTGAAAGGCGTGCTTTTTTCAGTCTGTGACCAGCCCTGGCTGGATTCTGCCACAATTCAGCAGATCTTTAATACGGCAGCTCTTCATCCGGGATGTATTGTCTGTGCGGGCAGAGGCGAAGAACGGGGGAATCCGGTTCTGTGGGACAGAAAATATTTTCCTGAGCTGATGAATCTGGAGGGAGACCGGGGCGGAAAACAGATTATGGAAAAATACAAAGAGAAAGTCCGTGTCGTTCAGGCCGGAGAGAAAGAGTTAAGAGATATCGACGTCAGAGAAGACCTGCCGGAGGCAGGCGGGATAAAAAAGCGGCGAGGAGATGAGAACTATGGCTCAGAAACGTAAGAAAAAAACAGCGGTTGTTCAGTGTGCCGGAGGGTGCCGTTTGGTCTCCGCTGTGCAGGAAGGGAAGGAAACGGACAGTAAAAAACTGCAGTACAGGGACTGCGCAGACGCGGCTCTGAAGCTTTCAGAAGATCTTTCGCTGTGCCGATGGGGCTGTCTGGGGCTTGGAAGCTGCGTAGAGGCATGCCGGCTGAACGCTGTTTTTATAAACAGCAGCGGGACAGCCGAGGTGGACAGAAGCAGATGCGTGGGATGCGGTCTGTGTGTGAAGGCCTGTCCCCGGCATCTGATTCGCCTGACCGGACCGGAATATTGTATATACCCGGCCTGTGTCAGTGAAGCTTCCGGTCCTGAGACAAGAAAGGAATGCGCTGTCGGATGCATTGCCTGCGGAATCTGTGTGAAAAACTGTCCGGTGAATGCGATACGGCTGGAAGAGAACCATGCGGTAATTGATGAAGAAAAATGTATTTCCTGCGGTATGTGCGCGGTAAAATGTCCCAGAGGAGTGATCCGGGATTATGACGGTATCTTTGCGGCGGGCAGTTCTCTGGAAAAAAGTGACAGGAGGCGGCGATGAAAGAGAAGTATTGTTTTAAGGTAAATGGCGTTGTATGCAGCACGGAAGAGAATAAGCCCCTGCTGCGCTACCTGAGAGACGATCTGCATCTGCATTCAGTAAAAGACGGCTGCAGCGAGGGCGCCTGCGGAACCTGTACGATTGTGGTGGACGGAAAAGCAGTAAAATCCTGTGTGCTGACCACGAAGCTTGCCGTGGGACACAGCATTCTGACGACAGAGGGGCTGAGCGAGGAGGAGAAGGAGGCTTTTGTATATGCTTTCGGCTCCAGGGGCTCTGTTCAGTGCGGATTCTGCATTCCGGGCATGGTGATGGCAGGAAAGGCGCTGATTGACCGGGTGCCGGATCCTACAGAAGAAGAGATCAAAACGGCTCTGAAAGGAAATATCTGCCGCTGTACCGGCTATAAGAAGATTATTGAAGGCATTCAGCTGGCCGCGGCCATACTCCGGGGCGACGCTTCCATAGAAGAAGATCTGGAAAAGGGAGAAAACTACGGCGTCGGGAAAAAGGCGTTCCGCCTGGATGTGCGGGAGAAAGTTCTGGGGTACGGTGAATACCCGGATGATGTAGAGATGGAAGGCATGGTGTATGCATCGGCAGTACGCTCCCGTTATCCACGGGCCCGGGTTCTGGATATTAATTATGAAAAGGCTCTCGCACTGCCGGGCGTGCTGGCAGTGCTGACGGCGGAGGACGTGCCGAATAATAAAGTAGGACATCTGCAGCAGGACTGGGACGTGATGATTGCAAAAGGCAGCATTACCCGCTGTGTGGGAGACGCCATCTGTCTGGTGGTGGCTGAGACGAGAAACACACTGGAAAAGGCCAAAAAGCTGGTGAAAATCGAATATGAAGAATTGAAGCCGGTAACAAATGTCCATGAAGCAATGGCTGAGGATGCGCCGAAAGTTCATTCCGGCGGGAATCTGTGCCAGAGCCGCCATGTGACAAGAGGAGACGCGAAAAAGGCGCTGGCAGAGTCCAGATATGTGGTGACGCAGAAATATACCACGCCCTTTACCGAGCATGCGTTTCTGGAGCCCGAGTGCGCGGTGGCCTTCCCGTATAAGGACGGAGTAAAAGTATACTCCACCGATCAGGGCGTCTATGATACCCGGCATGAGATTTCCATTATGCTGGGATGGGATCCGGAGCGGATTGTAGTGGAGAACAAGCTGGTGGGCGGCGGATTCGGAGGAAAAGAGGACGTATCTGCCCAGCATATCGCGGCGCTGGCGGCCATTAAAGTACAGCGTCCGGTAAAAGTTGTGTTTTCCCGGCAGGAGTCCATCAATTTCCATCCCAAGCGCCATGCTATGGAAGGGACATTTACCCTGGGCTGTGATGAAAACGGTATATTTACAGGGATGGACTGCGAGATTTATTTTGATACAGGGGCTTACGCCTCCCTGTGCGGACCGGTTCTGGAGCGGGCCTGCACCCATTCGGTAGGGCCCTACTGTTATCAGAATACAGATATCCGGGGCTACGGATATTATACAAATAACCCGCCGGCCGGGGCGTTCCGGGGATTCGGCGTATGCCAGAGCGAGTTCGCCCTGGAATCCAACATCAATCTTCTGGCAGAGAAGGTAGGCATCTCGCCGTGGGAAATCCGCTACCGCAATGCCATTGAACCCGGGAAAGTGCTTCCCAACGGACAGATCGCGGACTGTTCTACTGCTTTAAAGGAAGCGCTCCTGGCGGTAAAAGACGCATATGAGAGCAATCCGGGACGGGCGGGAATTGCCTGTGCCATGAAAAATGCCGGCGTGGGCGTGGGCCTTCCGGATAAAGGAAGGGCGAAACTGGTCGTCCATGACGGAAAGGTGGAACTGTACAGCGCCGCTTCCGATATCGGACAGGGCTGCGCGACTGTATTTGTTCAGATGGTGGCCGAGACCACAGGGCTTGGCAGAGCATATATTAAAAATATGGGTTCCAATTCGGAAGTGGCCCCGGATTCCGGAACAACATCCGGTTCCCGTCAGACGCTGATTACCGGGGAAGCGGTGCGGATGGCGGCGGCAGAGCTGAACGATGCCCTGAAGGAAGCTGACGGGGATCTGGAAAAACTGGAAGGAAGGGAGTTCTTTGCAGAGTTTTTCGATCCCACGGATAAGCTGGGAGCTGACGTGCCTTATCCAAAGAGTCATGTGGCATACGGATTTGCCGCCCATGTAGTAGTTCTGGATGATGAAGGGCGGGTCAGAGAAGTCTATGCGGCCCACGATTCCGGCAAAGTGGTCAACCCTATTGCCATACAGGGGCAGATTGAAGGCGGTGTGCTTATGGGACTGGGCTATGCGCTGACAGAAGATTTCCCGCTGAAAGACGGCGTGCCCCAGGCGAAATACGGTACTCTGGGACTGATGCGCGCGCCTCAGATTCCGGATATTCATGCCATTTATGTGGAGAAGGAAAAACTGCTTCCCTTCGCCTATGGCGCCAAGGGAATCGGAGAGATCGCGACCATTCCCACAGCTCCGGCAGCGCAGGGAGCATATTATGCAATGGATCACGTGCTGCGGACCAGCCTGCCTATGAAGGATACCTATTATTCGAAGAAACAGAAGGCGGTGAAGTAGGCGGTGAGAGTCGGCGCGGTTATTGCGGCGGCCGGTGTTCCCGGCGGTTTTGCCGCATACGAAAAAACGGACTATACGGACGGCCCGGACATGGTGAAACGGATGATACAGTTGTTTCACCAGGCCGGGGTGGAGGATGTGGCTGTTATAACAGGATATAAGGCAAGAGAGACGGAGAAAAGCCTGTCAAAGCTGGGGGCTGTATTTCTGCGGAGCCCGGATTATGCCGGTGAACAGATGCTGGATTATGCGGTCAGAGGTCTGGATTATTTCAGGAAAAGCTGTGAGCGGATCTTTTTCTGTCCTGCAGATGTACCGCTGTTTTCCGTACAGACTGTGAAAGCGATGACAGAGGCAGAAAGTCCGGTGGTCATTCCGGTGTATGAGGGGCGGAAAGGCCATCCCATCCTTATTCATGCCGATCTGGTGCCCGGGATCTGCGCATACCGGGGAGAGAGAGGACTCAAAGGCGCGGTTGACGCCTCGGGAGCAGCGGTCTGTCTGCTTCCGGTGGATGACGCGGGAGTTGCGCTGAGGGCAGGAACAGACCATGCGTTTGAACAGATGGCGTCCAGCAGAGAGATTTGTCAGATCTATCCCCGGGTAAAAGTACAGCTGGTCAGAAACGAGCCCTTTTTCGGGCCGGGCATGGTAACGCTTTTAAAGCAGATACAGGCGCTGGGGTCTGTCCGGGAGGCCTGTGAAAAGACGGGAATGTCCTACAGTAAGGGATGGAGTCTGATCCGCACGGCGGAGCGGGAGACCGGATATACCATTGTAGACCGCAGTCCGGGCGGAAAAGGCGGCGGCGCGGCCCGGGTAAGCGAACGGGGCCTGAAGCTTCTGGAACAGTATGAGCGGTTTGAAAAAGAGATTGCCCGGATTGCCCGGGAAAAGTACCGGGAGATTTTTGAATAGGATGCAGTGAATAACTGCCGGTGTTTCCGGCAGATAAAAAGGCAGAAGAAGGTTGCTGCCTTTTTATCACACCACCGATTGTTTTTTAAAAAATAATCGAATATAATATACATATTACAGCAACAGCAGGTGGAGCGGAAGACGGACCCGAAACCGGCAGACGGGGGACCATCCGATCCCGGCAGTGAAAGATCCGGAACTGCGTAAAGCAGTTTGGAATAGAAAAGAAGAAAGAGAAACAGGATTATGAAGAAAAGAGTATTGGCGGTAATGCTTGCGGCGGCTATGGTATTTTCAACAGCGGCATGCGGCAGCGGCACGGAGGATTCCGGTGAAAAAGGAAGTCAGGGAGAGAGTTCGGGAGAAGAGGAAACAGAGATCCAGGTATTTATTGCGGCCAGCCTGAATACGGTTATGACGGAACTGGCGGAAAAATATAATGAGGATCATCCAAATGTTAAAATCACATTTAACGCTGACAGTTCAGGAACACTTCTGACTCAGATTCAGGAAGGATATGAGTGCGATATTTTCTTCTCTGCCGCGCAGAAACAGATGGATGATCTGGAAGCGGACGGTCTTATGGTGGAAGGCACCCGCGCGGATGTAGTAAACAATCAGGTTGTTGTAGTTACACTGAAGGAGAGCGGCACAAAAGTGACAGGTCTTGAGAATCTGGGAGACGCGGAGAGTATCGCCCTGGCAGGCGGCAGCGTTCCGGTAGGCAGATATACAAGACAGGCTCTGATTAATCTTGGCGTTCTCCCTGAGACAGATGATCCGGCAGCGATTACGACAGAGGAAGTTTCAGAGGCTCTCGGCGGCGTGGAGATCAGTGAGCAGGACAACGTAAGCAAAGTACTGACTGCGGTTGTGGAAGGATCCTGTGAAGTCGGAACAACCTACTATTCTGATACATATGGATATGAGGAAGATCTTGAAATTCTTGAGACAGTCAGTTATGATCTGACCGGAAATGTAATTTATCCTATTGCGAGAGTAGTAAATGAGGAAGCTGACGATGCCCAGACTGCGGCTGCAGAGGATTTTCTTGAGTATGTGCTTTCTGATGAGGCGAAAGAAGTATTTGAAGCCTACTACTTTGACACAAATGTATAAATAAATGAAAACCGCGCTGTGGAAGCGCTCAGACTGTGCAGGGGACAGCGGTTTTGTCCCCTGTACATTAACGTAAGGAAGAAAATCAGGCAGAAAACCGGACAGACAGAAACAGTGAGCCGGCATTTTTCAGGAGGGAATACATGGAAGAGATAATGGATATTTTAAAGGAACTGGACTGGAGTCCGCTGTTTATTTCGCTGAAGACCGGAGTGGTAGCTACGGTAATCTCCTTTTTTCTGGGTATATTCGCGGCCAGAAAAGTAGTAAAGGCGTCTCCGGGGAAAAAGGCGGTGATTGACGGAATTCTGACGCTGCCCATGGTGCTTCCTCCCACGGTTGCGGGATTCTTCCTGCTGCTTCTGTTCAGCCGCAGGCGCCCGCTGGGAGAGTTCCTGTTCAATGAATTCGGGTTTAAAGTGGTACAGACCTGGCTGGGCTGTATTATCGCGGCTACGGTGATCGCGTTCCCCCTGATGTACCGCAATGCCAGGGCGGCCATGGAGCAGATCGATGTGAATCTGATTTATGCCGGACGTACGCTTGGCATGTCTGATATTCAGATTTTCTGGAAGGTTGTGATTCCGGCAGCCGGCCCCGGCATTGCATCAGGAACCATTCTGACGTTTGCCAGAGCACTGGGAGAATACGGCGCCACATCCATGCTGGCAGGCAATATACCGGGAAAGACAGGAACTATATCCCAGAAGATTGCAATGGTTATTCAGGACGGAGATTATCTGACTGCCGGAATCTGGGTGGCGGTAGTTATGCTCATCGCTTTTGTGGTGATCTTTCTGATGAATCTTATCTCCGGGAAAAAGATGAGGAATGTAGGGAGGTGGTAGGCTGTGGGCGTATCCGTACATATAAAGAAACAACTGGACAGCTTCCTTCTGGATATCAGTTTTGAGAGCGAGGCAAAGCGGATCGGTATTCTGGGAGCTTCCGGGTGCGGAAAGAGCATGACGCTTAAGAGTATTGCCGGAATTGTGGTCCCGGACGAAGGAAAAATCGAGGCCGGCGGAAGAGTTTTTTTTGACAGCAGTGCCCGGATTAATCTGAAGCCCCAGAAGCGCAATGCAGGATATCTGTTTCAGAATTACGCCCTGTTCCCTACTATGACAGTAGAGAAGAATATCGCGGCGGGGCTGCGGGGAAACCGGGCGGAAACAGCGGCCCGGGTGAAACAGATGGCAGAAAAGTTCCAGCTTCAGGGGCTGGAAAAGAGGCTGCCGTCAGAGCTGTCCGGAGGGCAGCAGCAGAGAGTCGCTCTTGCCCGTATTATGGCATATGAGCCGGATATCATCCTTCTGGACGAGCCATTTTCCGCACTGGATATGTATCTGAAAGATCAACTTCAGAGAGAATTGTCAGAAATGCTGAAAGACTATGAGGGAACCGTAATACTGGTGTCCCACAACCGGGATGAAGTGTACCGCTTCAGCGAAGAGCTGTTGGTAATAGACCAGGGAAAGATTGCTGTCAGCGGAAAGACGAAAGAGATATTTGAAAATCCGGTGAGCAAAGAGGCGGCCCGGCTGACCGGCTGCAAAAACTTTTCCCGCGTCCGCAGGCTGGACGCGCATACGGCGGAGGCTCTGGACTGGGGGATTACGCTGCATACCTCCGGCAGGATTCCGGAAGACATACTGTGGATCGGATACCGTGCCCATGATTTTGTCCCTGTGTGGGGAGAGGGCGGAGATAATATGCTGAAATTCGACCTGGAGAGCAGCGCGGAACTTCCTTTTGAACATAATTATTACATAAAGGCCGGAGAAACCGTATGCTGGTTTATCCAGCGGGAGAAAATGAGCGTGATCGAAGAAAGGGGACTGCCGGATTATCTCAGGCTGGAAGAGGAGAAAATGCTGTTCCTGAAGTAAGAAATTCCGCTTTCAGATACCGGCCGGATGAGAGACGGATGCCGGTTCAGATGATCTGTGCAAAATTTTGAAAAAGTATATTTACATGGTGCCGCTTCTGTTATATAATCTGCATTTGGATTTTAGTAACGGGGGAAGATACTATGAAAGCAGTTCAATCTGATATGACAACAGGAAGACCGATGAAAATTATCTTTAATTTTACTCTGCCGATTTTCATCGGAAATGTGTTTCAGCAGTTTTATAATATGGCCGATGCGGTAATTGTAGGAAAATTTGTGGGAAATAAAGCCCTGGCTGCCGTGGGAAGCACAGGGACGATTATGTTTCTGATCTATGGATTCGTGGTTGGAATGACAGCAGGATTTACCGTGCTTACCGCTCAGAAATTCGGCGCCGGAGATATGCCGGCCATGCGCAGAACCGTGGTGGGAGCTTCGTTCTTGTCGCTGGTTGTGGGACTGGTGCTTACCGCGGCATTTATGGTGTTTATGAAGCCATGGCTTGTTCTGATGCATACACCGGAAGATATTTTTGCAGACGCCTATGCGTATATTATGATTATCAGCGCCGGCATACTGGCCCAGATGCTCTATAATCTTCTGGCAAGCATCCTGCGGGCATTGGGAAATAGCAAGGTGCCTCTGTATTTTCTGATTCTGGCGGCTCTGCTGAATATTGTGCTGGATCTGGTACTCATCATTGTATTTCATATGGGAGCGGCAGGAGCAGCTGTCGCGACGGTGATTTCCCAGGGAATTTCCGGAGTACTGTGTCTGTTCTACATAATCAGAAAAGTCCCTCTTCTGCGTCTGACCCGGGATGACAGGCATCTGTCCGGAGATCTTCTGCGGACGCAGATCCGGATCGGAATTCCTATGGCTCTGCAGTATTCGATTACTGCTGTGGGAACCATGATGGTGCAGTCTGCCCTGAATATTCTGGGCTCTACTCTGGTAGCGGCATATACGGCAGCAGGCAAGATTGAACAGATCGTTACGCAGGCATACGTGGCAATGGGCACGACGATGGCGACCTATGGCGCCCAGAATATGGGGGCGGGAGATGTGTCCCGGATACGGCAGGGGTTCAAGGCGTCTACAATTATCGGAGTCATATATGCCATTGTCTCAGCGGCGCTTGTCATGACAGTAGGAAAATATATGACTTACCTGTTCGTATCAGAAGATGTGGCGTTGATTATGGATTCGGTAAATACATATCTTATCTGTGTTGGAATCTTTTTTATTCCTCTGGCGATTGTAAATATTTACCGGAACGGAATTCAGGGGCTTGGATACGGCCTGCTTCCCATGATGGCCGGTGTGGCCGAGCTGGTGGGAAGAGGCGTAGTTGCCGTGATTGCGGCCGGTCAGAAAAGTTATCTGGGCGTATGCCTTGCAAGTCCTGCGGCCTGGGTGCTGGCTTCTCTGCTTCTGATCGGAATGTACTACTATGTAGTCAAAATTGATCTGAAAAAAATATTCCCGGACAAATATGCCGGAAACAAAAAAAAGAGCGGTTTACGCTCTCGGTGATTCTATATTTAGTCGAAGTCCAATGGCCGTGCACACAAGCTGTATGAACAGCCATTGTCTTCTGTTTTCATGGTTTCAGAATAACAGGAAAATGTGAATCCGGTGTGACAATATACAGAAGAAATTTTAAAAATTATAAAAAGAAACTAAACTTTTCCGGCGATGGTATGCATAGAGTCCAGAGAGGCCTGCGTCCATCGCTTTTTCTCTGTCTCAAACCGTTCGTGCAGCCAGGCCATTGCCTGATCCATGCCCTCCTCAGAGAGCGGGAAGGAAGCGCTTTCTTTCTGATCGTCCGGCGTCTCTTCAAAGCACCAGGGCTCCGGATATACGTATGCGGTAAAGGTAGTGCTGTTTTTGCCGTCGTCGCCTGCAAGGTAATACCGCATTCCCTGATGGCTTCCGGAGAAAGGCTCCTTCTTCAGTCCGCTGAAGGGTACAAGTCTTTTATCAATCATGAGATATACATCCGTCCTTTCCAGAGTTATAGAAATGTACCGCCTGTCCGCTGTACACAGTGTCAGCCCGAAATTCTCTGCCGGGAGTTGTTTCGGGCTGCTGTTTTAAATCTGCTGTATCTTTATTATATCACTGGGCGGCTATGGCTGCAAATTTTGTTGTAACCAGGTCATCATATGGAGCGCGCTTTTCCAGTTCCCCGGCGCTTTCCAGAATATCCTGGAGAAGATCAAAGCTGCTTTCTTCAAAGATCAGATTGCTTTTCCATGTATCCTGATCGTAATAGCGGGTTACGATGGTTGTGATGGTTTCCAGATCTGTCTCCGGGAACTGCGGTTCAATAACGGCGGCAATTTCTTCCGGCGAATGAGCCTGCACATAGTCCATTCCTTTCTGAAGAGCATTTGTGAAACCCTGGATAACATCAGGATTTTCATCAATATAGCTCTGCTTTGCGCTGAAAGCGGTGTAGGGAACATAGCCGCTGTCCTCGCCCAGGGAGGCTACCACATAGCCTTTTCCCTCGGATTCAAGAGTTGTGGCGCCCGGTTCGAACTCAACCGTGAAATCCCCCTGGCCCTCTGAAAATGCGGCGGCGGTGGAGCCGAAGTCGATACTCTGATTGATTTCCAGATCTGTCTCCGGGTCAATGCCGTTTTCTTTCAGAATATATTCAAATACCATTTCAGGCATACCGCCTTTGCGTCCCCCAAGTACCAGATGGCCTTTCAGGTCTTCCCAGGAGAAATCATCCATTTCTTCCCTTGCCACAAGGAAATTGCCTGCCCGCTGCGTGAGCTGGGCAAAGTTAACGACATAGTCGGTTGCTCCCTCGTTATAGGTATAGATGGAAGCTTCAGAGCCCATGAAGCCAATATCGGCTTCACCGGAAATTACAGCGGTCATTGTCTTGTCTGCTCCAAACGGGGTTCGCAATTTAGGCAGAGACGGCTTAAATAAAGTCAACGAAATCAACGGTATAATCCGGTTTCAGATGGATCTGCCGGATCGTGTTCCGCCAGAAAGCACGCCGGTTTTCCGGGCTGAGGGAATTATATATTGACCGGAAATCTTTCTGCAGGAGATTCTCAATAAAAGTATAATCCTGTTCCGGTTCCGGAACACTGACTGTAAGCTGTTTTTTCTCCTCTTCCAGCGTATCATATTCCTTACTATAATAGTCCCAGTCTACGCGCCCTTTCTGGAATAAGATATTCAGACGCTCCATTTCTTTATCAATCTGTTCTCCTGTCCGAACCTTCAGACGTTCTTTCGCCTTCTGTTTTTTGATATCCTCTACTCGGATTTTATACGCCTCAAATTCATGCTCCAGGTTTTCCAGCAGGTAATTCTCAACCAGGTTCTGACTCACTTTGTGTGTATTGGTGCAGATCCGGTCAATCATTGCCCGATTGCATCTGTAATAACAGTAGTCCCGCTTTTCTCCGGTCTTCCGATTGATGATCGACCGGCAGCCAGTGCCACATAAGAGCTGGCCGCACACAGGGCAGCGAATCATTCCAGAAAAATAATAAACCCTTCCGGATGGTGTTCGTTTGATGTTTTTGTGGCTGATCTGCTGGATCCGGGCCCAGCGTTCCTCTGACAGATAAGCAGGGCAGTATGGAATCCCCCGGTAGGTTCCCTTATAGAATTCACTTGATAGCATGGTCCTGAGCACGCTGTAGGAAAATGTCGGGTCATAGTTCCGCTGCATGTAGCGGAGAGTTGCCTGCTTTGCCTGATGCTTCTCAAAATAATCATAGAACGCATTTACCATTTCTTCCTGATCAGGGTCTTTGACCATACATTTTTTCCCGTCTACAATCCCGACCTTATAGCCGCGGGGCATGTTTGCACCTCCAAAGATTACTTTACCCTGGCGTATTGATGCCTCGTTTACAAATTTAATACGTTCGGATGTAGTATCTACTTCATTCTGTCCGATTGACAGTACTACATTAAGCTGCAGCCGGCCATCCCGGGTTTCCATGTTAATGCCGGGCTCAGAAGCGGATATCCAGTATACACCGTACTCATCCAGAATATCCTGCACTTTGTAGAAGTCAGACATGTTACGAAACCACCGGTCCAGTCGCCAGAAGAGGATTACGTCAATCTTTCCAGCTTTCACGTCCTCCAGAAGGGCATGGATCGCTTTTCGCTTCTTCAGTTCCTTCCGTGCGGTTTTCCCTTCATCCGCATAGACTCCGACCGGGATCATTCCATGATCTTTTGCATAGCATGCGAGATACTCTCGCTGGGCTTCAAGGGATTTTCCGTGCATACATTGCTCTGCTGTAGAGACTCTTATGTAGAGTGCGCAGCGTTTGATCTTTTCAGACAATAATATCATCTCCCCTATTCATTTGTATGATAAATGAGTATAAAAATAACAGCCAGACAACGAATAAACGTTCTGGATTGTGTGACTGTCCCGAAGATGATACAATATTCCTGTCTTAATTAGGAGTATCATCTACGGATATATTCCATTTCCGCTCTGGTGTTGGCGCGCCGGGGCGGTTTTTTAGTTATTCACTCTTATCTTTTGCTAACAGTTTTGTCAGTTCATTTAACTGTCTTATAATAATCCAGTTTTGCTGAATGCGAATGCCCTCTAATATTTGTAGATCATGAAGACGTTGCATCTCGTTGCCGCCAAGAAGCGAACTCATATTTCCGAGTCGTTCCAATTTCAAATCCTTGCTTATATCAGAAATAATTCCAAGATTGAAAGCATCTAAATCTTCGAGTCCGTAATAATGAGCTATTCGCTGCCCCGGTGTCATCTGCTTTATTTTTTCTTCTTCAGCAATTTGCTCCGGTGTCTTTTGATTAAAAAATCCCATATTTTTCCTCTCTTTCCCCGAGAAAACACCACATTAATTAAAATCTTTCATCCGTAATTCTATCAGTTTCTTATTATATCCGAACAACCGAGAGAACTGCGCAGTAGAGAAATCTAAATGCTCTTCTATATCTGTATCAGATAGCAAAAGATTCATTGCGAAACGATCGGCCTCTATCTCATACTTGGTCGTATTGAGCTGAGTTCGAGAGTCCATAAAGATTGCGTTCGCTTTCTTATGCAAGAGCATGTGCCCTAACTCATGCGCACAGACAAAGAGTTTCTCCTGATCGGATAGTGCCTCATCAATATAGATGATATTGTTACGCTGAAAGTACTGATAAAATCCTTTTACCCCATGAAGGGGATAAAAGACAACTATTACATTGAGATGACTTATGATCTCAAAGGGATTCCTTGCATTGTACTTTCTGACCAGAGAATCCACCAGCCGTTTAATATTCATAACATCAATCCTTTTTATACTTTTTCGGAGTGTATTTCTCCTTATTCTTTTTCTTCGCCATCTCCATGCCAATCTGCATGGCTGACAGAATAGACTCAATCGCCTCCGGTGATGCCGGATCGCCGTCAAACATGAGTCCGTCCTGCTTAAGCAGTTGCTCAGTGTTGGCAAGAATCTCTTTAATATCTTTTTGATCCTTTGGTTTGAGTTTCGGTTCTTTTTCGGTTTCCTCCTTTCCTGTCATAAGGTAGTCAACAGTTACTCCAAAATACTCAGCAATTTTTTGAAGAGTAGACGCAGATGGCGTATTTCTTCCATTTTTCCAGTTGCTTAATGCTGTCTGTGTTACTCCTGCTTCCTTCGCTACCTTGTATGCACTAATGCTGTATTTTTGTAAAAGTTGCTCAAATACTTCATACATTTTTTGTGCTCCTTTCACGAAAATAGCATACTTTCGTAAAAGTAAGTAAATTTGCTTGACTAATAACGATTGCTGATGTAATATTTAGTTACGCAAACGAAAGTAAGCGTTTTACAAACTTACGATATGTGATGTACTTTCGAATAATATTGATTGGTTTTGTAATTGAAAGTATATCACATATTGAAAGTATATTCAATATTGCTGATTAAGGAAGGTGGTGCAAAAGTGTACGAAAAATTTGCTGAATTATTGGATAAAACCAACAAAACAGCGTATCAGGTATCCAAAGATACCGGAATCGGTCAAAATATCTTTTCAAATTGGAAAGCGGGAAGGAGCAATCCAAAAGCTGATAAGTTAAAAATCCTCGCCGACTACTTCGGAGTATCTATCGAGTACTTCCTTGAGTAGTGTAGCAGGGAAGGTGTTTCATAAAACGGACTCGGTCCGGGAGAGGAGGAAAAGATAATAGTGGGAAATCTGAATGAAAAAATGATTGCAACAGAAGAAGTGTCTGATGGACTGGCAGAAATCATAATTAGCTATGCGCAGAAGCATAAAATGACGATTTCGAATATTGAGGAGAGCGTCAATAAAGTAGAAGGTTATATGCGTGACAATGCGGTTTTGACGGAAGGGGACTCAGACAAGCCGAATCCCCTGTAATTATTGTTTGTTTAATAGAAGCGGTATTTATATTGTCCGGTGCCACGGACTATAAGATACCAACGACCGCTTCCATTCACACTGATATTAACCGGAGTTTTTGTGTAGTGTCCGCCGTAGTACTTAAAACTTTTGCCGGATTTATATTTCTGGAAATTTGTAGAATCGACCAGAAAGACATCCGCCGCATGGGTAAGCTGCACCTCAACAGAGAGATGACCAGTGCTATCAGCGTAAGGAATTTGAGCCATGTCAATTTCTCCTTTCTTATGTACTTGGCACACCACAAGACTTGTCCGAAACCTGTACATAAATTATAGGAGATATGATCGAGAGATTCAAGATAGAGCATAAAATACCGGAAACACGGACAATCAGGGGCGCATAGATATTTAGAGAGGTGGTGCATGTGAATATCGAAAAGATCATGGAAGTATTGATTAGCCTTCTGGCAGAGCAGGAGGGAGTAACAATTGAATATACGCTTGAGAAAACCGCGTAAGCGGGAACAGTTGGACAAGCAGAAAAAACAATGAAGTATTGCATAAAGCAATGAATCATTGCGAAAGGAGGGAAGAACATGCAGAAAATAACATTAGAACCTGCAGAGATCAAGCTGATTGATCCCAGGAGGACAAGCCTGATTCCTGCGGCTGTGTCGAAGCGTGAACCGGCGCCGATCCGCAGGGAGAGAGAGACAAGGCGGCAAGAGGTCTGATCGGAGTCACTGCAGCGTCGCTGCTGTTGAATGCGGTCCAGGCGGTGATTATATATGTGCTGCAGGCCGGGCCGATATAAAAAAGAGCGCCCACATGAGCCGGCAAGCTCGGGCACTCAGAAAATTAACCAATTTAATTTTAGACGGAAAAGAGGGATTTGTAAAGAGATGAAAACAGTAAAGGTAACAACTGACAACAAAATTTCTGTCATTGATGTGAATTTCAATGACTTCAGAGCTATCCAGCGTGCGATCGGAGGGCACTTTGAGACGGTTCACACACAGCTCATGGCGGACTATTTCAAGGATCCATCCGTGATCATGCTGGTTGATGAAGAGGGGCTTATAAAGGAACTTCCTTTGAACCCGGTGGGATCCGCACTGTACCGGAGTGTGATTGCTGGAGATCTCATTTTTGCGCAGGTCAGGGGTGATGATATTGTCGCGCCGGATGATGTGAAGGAGCTGAAGGATCGGCTGTTACATACTTTCATAGGGTTACAGGAGGAATAGAGGATGGCGAAAACAAGTTATGAGATCAAAGAAAACATCCTTACTCTCCCGAAAAAGAACGGAACGGATGTATATCACACTGAGTTGAACCGGATCAGTTGGTTCGGGAAAGAACCGAAGCTGGATATCCGGGGCTGGTCAGATGACCATGAAAAAATGACAAAAGGAATCAGCCTTACAGAGGATGAATTCATAGAAATTGCCCGTGCAGGGCTTGAAAAATTAGGAGGTAAATGATTATGGCACAGATCACAGTAACTTATAAGGATTTTGAGGAAATGAAAGCAGTAGCGAGAGAGCTTCTGAAGGATGAACTGAATGGAAAACAGGGCGGTGAAGAAAAATCAATTCCTTACGGCCAGCAGATCGCCCCGCATTTTCCGAATGCAAATGTGGGACAGGCGCCTGCACCGGCCCCTTCAGCGGCGTCGGAGGCTGCTCAGGGCATCCCCACAACCCCCGCTGTACCCACCACCGCGCCGAGTTACACGAGGGATGACCTGTCCCGGGCGGCCATGACGCTGATGGACAAGGGCATGCAGATGCAGCTTCAGCAGCTGATCCAGAGCTATGGGGTAAATTCCCTGGTTGAGCTTCCGCAGGATCAGTATGGAAACTTTGCAACAGCACTTCGGGGAATGGGGGCACAGATCTGATGAAACATGAAGAAAGAGCACACGCCCTTTTGAGCGCCTCCGGGGCTCACAGGTGGCTGTTATGCACTCCCAGCGCGAAACTGGAAGAGCAGTTTCCGGACACAGGATCAGAAGCGGCGGAGGAGGGAACATTGGCGCATGAGCTGGCGGAATTGAAGGTGAAGAATTATTTTAATCCGGGAGAGATTTCGAAAAGAAAGCTTACTTTTGCCATTAAAAAACTGAAAGAAAATGAGCTGTGGCAGGATGAAATGCTGACCCATACAGATACATATTTAGGTTACATCAAGGATGTGTCGGTGAAACTCCCTTCCCAGCCCTCTGTAGAGATCGAGAAACATCTGGACTTAAGCGCCTACATTCCGGGGGGATTCGGAACTGCAGATTTTATTATGCTTCAGGGGGAAGACCTCTATGTTATGGATTTCAAATACGGAAAAGGCGTGCCCGTATCCGCGGAGGAAAATCCGCAGATGATGCTTTATGCGCTGGGTGCATTTGAAGCCTATAAAATCCTCTATTCCATCAAGCGGATTCATCTGGCCATTATTCAGCCGCGTCTGGACAGCATTTCTGAATGGGACTGTTCCCTGGACGAACTGCTTAAGTTCGGCGTTTATGTAACGGAGCGGGCGGAGCTTGCGATCGAAGGGGAAGGGGACTTCTGTCCGGGAGAAAAGCAGTGCCGATTCTGCAGGGCAAAACAGCAGTGCCGCGCACGGGCTGATTATAACGTGCAGATGGCATTCAGCCCGGATAAGGGCAAACTTCCTCCGCTGATCAGCAGCGAAGAAGCAGGATTATACCTTATGCAGGGAGAAGACGTAGAAAAGTGGCTGAAAGACCTGAAAGAGTGGGCATTGGCCGAGTGCCTTTCCGGAAAAAGCGTGCCAGGATGGAAAGCTGTGGAAGGACGTGGATCCCGTGACTGGACTGATATGGACGCCGCATTTGAAAAGCTGACGAAAGCCGGAATTACAGAAGAAGCCATGCTGTGGGAAAAGAAGCCTCTGACACTCGCCCAGGTAGAAAAGCTGGTAGGAAAGAAAGACTTCCAGGACGCAGTCGGGGAATTCGTTGTAAAGCATCCGGGAAAACCGGCACTGGTAAAGGAATCCGATAGAAGAGAAGCAATTACAAACAAAGTGACAGCCGCAGAGGCATTTAAGGAGGAAAAATAACATGAGTTTTGGAGATATTACAAACGTAACTACTGGAGAAGCAAGATTATCATATGTACATCTGTTTAAGCCGTATGCCCATCAGGCGGGAGCGGAAGAAAAGTTCAGCTGCACAATCCTTGTTCCGAAGTCTGATACAGCGACAAAAGCCCGGATTGACGCCGCTATTGAAGCGGCAAAACAGAAGGGAATATCCGGGAAATGGAATGGCGTGTGTCCGCCGATCGTTCCAACTCCCGTGCATGACGGGGATGGAACAAGGCCTTCTGATGGAATGCCTTTTGGCCCGGAGTGTAAAGGCCACTGGGTGTTTACGGCCAACACAGGTACAGACTATCCGCCGGAGGTTGTAGACCAGAATGGAAACCCCATGATTAACCAGTCCGAGATGTACAGCGGTGTGTATGCTTTGGTCAACGTAGAATTCTTCCCGTACATGTTCGGCGGGAAAAAGGGGATTGGGTGCAGTCTCGGCCCGGTAAAGAAAGTGAGGGACGGGGAGCCCCTTGGAGGAAGTGCCCCGACGGCGGCACAGGCGTTTGGAGCTCCGCAGCCGGTACCGGCACAGGGGGCAGCGCCTCAGTGGAATCCGAATACGCCTGCAGGGAATATCAACCCGATTACAGGTCTTCCAATGTAAAAAAATGAGGAGGGGGCATCCCCTCCTCAACATGGATAGGGAGGGTGAAAAATGCGTCATTTAAGCATTGACATAGAAACAAGAAGCAGCGCGGACATTGGCAAAACGGGTCTTTACCGATATGCGCAGGACAAAGATTTCGGGATTCTTCTGTTTGCTTATAAGCTGGACGAGGATCCTGTTAAGATTGTAGATCTGGAAATGGGAGAGAAAATACCAGATCAGATTTTAAAATGCATGTCAGATCCGTCTGTCACAAAACACGCCTATAATGCGGCTTTCGAGTGGTACTGCCTGAACCGGGCAGGATACCACACTCCTCTTGCGCAGTGGAAGTGTACTATGATTCACGGTCTGTACTGCGGGTATACCGCCGGACTGGACGCAACCGGAAAAGCGATCGGCCTTCCCCAGGACAAACAGAAACTGACAACAGGAAAGGCCCTGATCCGGTATTTCTGCGTACCTTGTAAGCCGACAAAGAGTAACGGAGGGCGGACATGGAATCTTCCCAGGCATGCCCCGGAAAAATGGAAGCTCTTTAAAGAGTATTGTGTGCAGGACGTTGTCACAGAAAGCGAGATCCTCAAACGGCTGAGTGCTTTCCCTGTCCCGGAAACAGAGGAGAGGCTCTGGCAGATGGATGTCCGGATGAACGCATTCGGGGTAAGAGTGGACACCGGACTGATCACCGGAGCGCTTATGATAGACGGAATCAGTACACAGGAGCTGACAGACGAGGCCGTAGAGATTACAGGACTTTCCAATCCAAACAGTACGGGGCAGCTCCTTCAGTGGCTGACGGAACAGGGTGTACAGATGGAGAACCTTCAGAAGGCAACCGTTGAAGAAACTCTGACACGGGAGGCGCTTCCAAAAACTGTACGGCGTATTTTAGAGATCCGCCAGCAGCTGGGGAAAACTTCTGTCAGGAAGTATACAGCTATGCAGACGGCGAAGTGTGAGGATGACAGGATCCGGGGTCTGACCCAGTTTTATGGCGCAAACAGAACGGGAAGGTGGGCAGGGCGGCTTGTACAGTTGCAGAACCTGCCCAGGAACTACTTGAAAACGCTGGATTACGCCAGAAATCTCGTAAAAGCCCAGAATTATGAAGGAGTCCGGCTCCTTTATGGCAATGTGCCGGATACACTTTCCCAGCTGATCCGGACAGCGTTTATCCCATCAGAGGGGCATAAATTTGTGGTGGCGGACTTTTCCGCTATCGAAGCGAGAGTAATTGCCTGGCTGGCGGGTGAACAGTGGGTAAATGAAGTCTTTGCCACTCACGGAAAGATCTATGAGGCCACGGCGTCTCAGATGTTCCATGTGCCGATCGAGAGGATCGTAAAAGGGAACCCGGAATACAGCCTGCGCCAGAAAGGGAAAGTGGCAACACTTGCCCTGGGCTACCAGGGCGGAACGTCCGCACTGATCGCAATGGGCGCCCTGAACATGGGGCTTACAGAAGAGGAGCTTCCGGATATCGTAACCCGGTGGCGGAATGCAAACCCGAGGATCCGGGATCTGTGGTACGCAGTGGAAGAGACTGCGCTGGCCGCTATGACAACGGCAGAGCCGCAGGCTATGCGGGGGCTGATCTTCCGTCTGGAGGGAGACCTGCTGTACGGACAATCCTTTTTAACCGTACAGCTGCCAAGCGGACGGAAGCTGTTTTATCCGAAGCCTTTTCTGCAGGAGAACCGGTTCGGAAAGATGGCGATCCACTATTACACAGTAGGACAGCAGACCCGGAAATGGGAAGTGGATTCTACTTATGGTGGAAAAATGACGGAGAACATTGTTCAGGCAATCGCCAGGGACTGTCTTGCGGAAACGCTCAGGAGAATCAGCCATCTTAGCCTGCAGGTTGTTTTCCATGTGCATGATGAGGTAATCATTGACGCTCCTATGGATGTGACAGTAGATCAGATCTGCAGTCTGATGGCCGAGCCGATTTCCTGGGCACCGGGATTAATCCTGAAGGGCGCCGGATTTGAGAGCAGTTACTATATGAAAGACTAGGAGGACCGATATGCAGTATAACCGAAAATTGATGGTCAGCACGGCAGGAAGCCGGAAGGCAACCTACTGGCCGAAGAACGAGATCATGTGGTCCGACTTTGCCGAAAAGCTTAAGACCCCGGTGCAGAGCCCGGAAACCATGGAACAGTATCTGGCCCTGCCGAAGAACCGGCAGTCTGATCTGAAAGACGTGGGCGGATTTGTAGGCGGCACATTTTTGAACGACCGGAGGAAAAGCGTATATGTCCAGGGCAGGGATCTTCTGACTCTTGATCTGGATAATATCCCGGCAGGACAGACAGAAAATATCCTGAAGCGCGTGTCCGGCCTGGGATGCGCCGCAGTTGTTTACAGTACAAGGAAGCATGCTGGTTATGCGCCACGGCTCCGTGTCATCCTGCCACTGGACAAGACCGCAACCGCAGATGAGTATGAGCCCGCAGCGAGAAAGGCAGCGTCCCTGATCGGGATGGAATGCTGTGACCCGACGACGTTTGACCCCTGCCGGCTGATGTACTGGCCCAGCATCTGCAGCGACGGCGAGTACATATATGAACTTTACGACAATCCTTTCTGCAGCCTGGACGGACTACTGGGGATGTACGGCGACTGGAGAAATGTGGAGGAATGGCCGCAGGTGCCCGGGAGTGACGCTATGCAGCGCCGCCGTGTGGCGAAGCAGGAAGATCCGACCGCAAAGAGAGGAATTATCGGAGCTTTCTGCCGGACTTATACGATTTCTCAGGCAATGGAAAAGTTTATTCCTGGGATGTATGAACCAACGGATATCCCTGGAAGATACACCTACACCGGTGGATCTACAACCGGGGGAGCCGTTGTATATGACGGGGATTTGTTTCTGTATTCCCATCATGCTACGGATCCCTGCTCCGGACAGCTGGTCAATGCCTTTGATCTGGTCAGGCTGCACAAATACGGAGACCGGGACCAGGAATCGAAAGAAGGCACACCGGTAAATAAGCTTCCTTCTTATGCGGCCATGACCCGGCTTGCGTCGGAGGACCAGGGGGTTTCCGGGCTTCTGGCAAAGGAACGGATCCAGCAGGCGAAGCAGGTTTTCGGGATAGAAAGCGGTACAGCAGACGCGGAGGAGGAAGACACAGACTGGGTGCTGAAGCTTACAAGGGACAGTAACGGACGTGTAGAAAAGACAATCGCCAACGTAACGCTTGTCCTGGAAAACGATCCTCTTTTAAAAGGGAAGATCGTAACGGACGAGTTTGCTTCCTGCGGAATGACCACCGGCGGGCTCCCGTGGGACCTCCACTGCGGAAAGCGCAGGTGGAAGGACGTGGATTATGCGGGCTATTACCGGTATATGGAAACATTCTATGGGCTGACAGGGCGTGAAAAGCTGGATAACGGGCTTCTGATCGTGAGCAGCCAGAATAAGATCAATGATGTAAGAGAATACCTTCAGGGGCTGAAATGGGACGGAAAGCGCCGTGTGGATACGCTGCTGAGAGATTATCTCGGCGCGGAGGATAACGCCTATACGAGGGCGGTCATGCGGAAATCCCTGTGCGCTGCCGTAGCCCGGGCGGTAGAAGGGGGCGTGAAATATGACTATATGCCGATCTTTACCGGGCCCCAGGGGATCGGAAAGAGTACCTTCCTGTCCATTCTGGGGAAGGACTGGTTTTCGGATTCCCTGACAACCTTTGAAGGGAAAGAGGCGGCAGAACTGATCCAGGGCACGTGGATCAATGAGGTAGGGGAGCTGACGGCAATGACGAAGCAGGAGACGTCAGCCGTAAAGCAGTTCCTGAGCAAGACCCATGACATCTACCGTGCCGCGTATGGAAGGACTACGAATAAATATCCGCGCCGCTGCGTGTTCTTCGGAACATCCAATGACAGTGAGTTCCTGAAAGATTCCACCGGGAACCGGAGGTTCTGGCCGGTGGACGTGGGACTGCACAGGGCAAAGAAATCTATATGGAATGATCTGCCGTTAGAGGTGGATCAGATCTGGGCGGAGGCGTACTGTTACTGGATGCTGGGAGAGCCCTTGTATCTGCCGAAGGATGTGGAAAAACTGGCGGAAGAACAGCAGGAAATCCACAGGGAAGCTTATGCGAAAGAAGGGGTGATCCGTGAGTTCCTGGATCGTGAGATCCCTCAGGACTGGGATTCTATGCCCCTGATGCAGCGCCGGCAGTTCTATCAGGGAACTCTGCATCTTCCGGAAGGTGCGGAGCTGGTGCCGCGGACAAAAGTTTGCGCGGCTGAGATCTGGCAGGAATGCTTCGGGAGTGACCTGAAATATATGGGAAAGAGGGACAGCATGGAGATCAACAGCATTATGCAGTGCATAAAAGGATGGAAAAGAAATAGATCATCACAGAGGTATGGTTTTTACGGAACACAAAGAGGGTTTGAAAGGGTGTCAACAAACTAATGATTTTAGAGTCAACAAGAAGGCGATTTGTCAACAAAACCCGGTAAAGTGTCAACAAAGTGAGTAAAAATCGAGATTGTTGACTGTTGACAACGTTGTTGACGGGAATGTTGACACGGAAACCCCAGTAAATACAAGGGTTACTGTTATATGTCAACAATGTCAACAAACTTTATATAGAAAGAAAAAATAATATATCCAGGTAATAAATATATATCGCCTAATATTACCTACGTGACCTAATAGAGAGCGCACATACGCGTGCGCGCGCGAGGATACTGTTATCGTGGAGGTAGAGATGTTAGAAAAAGAGATTGAAAAAATCTTGGTATCAGAAGTGAAAAAACTGGGAGGATGGGCCTATAAGTGGACCAGCCCCGGAAACGACGGGGTGCCGGATCGGATTGTGATCTTCCCCGGACGCCGGCCGGTATTCGTAGAGCTGAAAACGGACCGCGGCCGTCTGACCTCCCTGCAGCGCATCCAGTGTAAGAGACTTAAGGAGCTGGGGCAGGATGTGAGGGTAGTTTACGGGATTGATGGCTTGAGCCAGTTTTTCCAGGACATGGGCTATGAGGAGACCAGTAAAGCGCTGGACTGCCGGTATGAACTGTAGGAGGGGATCAGAATGATTTTTAAGCCGCATGGATATCAGAGCTTCTGCATCCGGAAGATCCTGGAGATTAAAAAGCTGGGGCTTTTTCTGGACATGGGGCTGGGAAAAACGGTGACTACGCTGACAGCGGTGAAAGAATTGAAATACAACCGGTTCGAGGTCAGGAAGGTGCTTGTGATCGCACCGAAGAAAGTGGCCGAAGGAACCTGGACGAAAGAAAAAGAAAAATGGGAGCACACAAAGATGCTTCGGGTTTCTCAGATCCTGGGGAGCCAGACAAAAAGAATCCGGGCGCTGAATACGCCGGCGGATCTCTATATCATCAACCGGGAAAATGTAGTGTGGCTGGTTGACTATTACCGGAACAGCTGGCCTTTTGACATGGTGGTTGTGGATGAAAGCAGCAGCTTCAAAAGCCACAAGGCAAAACGGTTTAAGTCCCTTGCAAGCGTCGGCCCCCATATCAGCCGGATGGTGGAACTGACAGGAACCCCTTCCCCGAATGGACTTGAGGATCTGTGGGCGCAGCTGTATCTTCTGGATGGCGGAGAGCGTCTGGGAAAGCGGTATACCCAGTTCCGGGAACGGTATTTCCAGCCGGACAAGCGCGGGGCTGATGGGATGGTGTACAGTTATGAGGCAAAGCCGGGAACAGAGGAAAGCATCCTGGAGAAGATTTCAGACATCTGTATTTCCATGAAGGCCGAAGATTATCTGGAGCTTCCGGAAATCACATATCATCAGATCCCGGTTGTGTTGGATGGAAAGGCGGAAAAAGCGTACCGGGAGCTGGAAAGGAAGATGGTTCTGGAGCTTCCGGAGGACGAAGAGGAGATCAGCGTTACAAGTGCGGCGGCACTCAGCAATAAGCTGCTGCAGCTGGCAAACGGCGCGATTTATGACGACGACCGGAACGTCCATGAAGTACACAGCTGTAAGATCGAGGCCTTTCTGGAGCTGATTGAGTCCCTGCAGGGAAAGCCGGCCTTAGTGTTTTACAATTACCAGCATGACAGGGAGCGGATCCTGAAAGCGTTGGAAAAGTCAAAGCTGCAGGTACGGGAGCTGAAAACGACGAAGGACGAGGATGACTGGAACGCGGGAAAGATCAATGTCCTTCTGACACATCCGGCCAGCAGCGCTTACGGTCTGAATCTGCAGCAGGGCGGGAACCATGTAATCTGGTTCGGCCTGACCTGGAATTATGAGCTGTACACCCAGGCAAATAAAAGGCTGCACCGGCAGGGGCAGACCGAGAGGGTGATTATCCATCATCTTGTGTGTGAGGGAACGCGGGATGAAGATGTAATGCAGGCTCTGGAGAAAAAAGATGATGTTCAGGAATGGGTAATGCAGAGCCTGAAGGCAAGGATTAAAGCGGTAAAGGAGGGAAAACATATTGGCTGAGAAAAAGATAACAGATAGAGCCAAAAAAAAGATTATATCAAGGCATCTGAGTCCGGTCATATGTCCGGGATGCAGGAAGGAGATCACGGAAGATGAGGATCTGAGCAAGGTTGAGTATGTGAGGACAAAAAGAGCGACAGATGTATTTTTTCATACGGCGTGCATGGAAAAAGTGTGGAGGTGAAAATGAGTGTTTACAGGAGTAAGTTTTGAACAGGCGATTGATTACTGGAAGAAGGGCAGGGAAGTGATTGTTCTGGACAGACATTCACAGAATGCATCAGGAGGATATGACAATTTCCCATTCGAGGAACTCTTCCGGAATGTGGAGCTGTTGGCGGATGTGCCGGCTGTGGAGAACCCGGAGTTCAGACAGGCTGTTAAAGATATGGTTCAGTCTGATCCGAAGCAGGAAGAACCTTCTGGGGAGGAAAACGTTACCCCCCCCCTCAGAGAGGCCGGAGGTGAGTGAAATGCTTCCGGCCAAGAGAGGAAATGGGAACCAGGCCAAAGCCAGGGAGCTTGCTGCGCAGGGCATGTCTGCTGCACAGATCGCCACTAAACTGGGACTGAAATACAATACAGTGTATTACTATATTCATCCGGAGAAATGTAGCAAGAGAAAGAAAGCGGCAAAGCCGGCTAAACCGGTGCCGGCCGTGGAGAAAAGCACGATCGGAAAGCCTGGGTGGAACAAGGACCGGCACGCATGCAGAAGCTGCCGGTACCGGGCAGGAGGAGCAAGCAGCGGATGTGACTATTATGTGATTACGGATATGGAGAGAGGATGCGATCCGGCAGACTGCGACAAGTATGCTGAGGAAGAACGGTGAGAAAGGGAAAAGAAATGAGTAAAAAAGAGAAAGACCCGTCTGAGGCTCTGACGGAATTCCTGGAATACATAAACGACTGTCGTGAACAATATCAGGCAGCCCACGAATCTGTGAAAACAGAGGAGAGGCGCCTTCAGGATCTTCTGCATGAACTGGAACTTGCGGAAGGGGAAAACGCCAAAAGACGGGCCGCTACAAAGCTTCGAAACAGCCGCCGGCAGCGAAGAAGGAAAAAGGACGAGGCAATGCGACTTGAGCTGATTGTAAATTTCTTTGATGAATCGGCGCATAAGAATTCCATGAACAAGATGAAACAGCTTGTTAAACGGCAGAAAAAGCAGGAAGAGTTCCTGGATGGAGAAAGGCATTATAACCAGAGGGTAAAGCCTGAAGAATAGAGTTATTCATAAATCCGGCTATATACGGCAGATATAGCCGGAAGTGGCTATAAAACAGAACAAACGAAGGGAGAAACAGAAGTGGAGAATAATAAAATTCGTGTAACAGTAAGTTTGTTTTTCAAAATTAAGGATGCAGATATATTCGGAGGAGCTGGGTCTATCGGGTATTCTGAATCAAAGATTGATCTTAACACAGCAGATCTGAGCGGATTTAAATTGCAGGAATATGCGAAGGGACAGATCGAAAGTTTTGCAGAACTTCTCAAGGCTTCGGAAGAGAACATCCAGATCGTTTCAAGACAGGAATATGAGGATAACACTGACGGCGATTGAAAGGAGAGCGGAGAATGAGTGAGATTAAATTAAAGCCGTGTCCGTTCTGCGGAGGAGAAGCTATTTTAAAACGCGACAGAATAGGATTGTATTGTGTAAAATGCACGAATTGCGGATGTATGACAACATTTCAGTTCGATTTCGGTGAAGGTGAAGAGGTTAGCAGGAGGAAAGCTGCTGATGTATGGAACAGGAGGATAGACAATGAATCACGGACGGACGAAGAAAGAAGTAAAGCGTGATAGGGAAAGTCATTATGAAGGCCTGGCCGAGTGCACGCCGGATCAGAAGGCCCGGGACTGGTTCAAGCGTAAGTCTGGCATACAGATATTGATACAGGCCCAGGCAGAGCAGATCCACGAAACGCCGGCGGAATACATAGCCAGGAAATACAACATAAGGAGTGATGCGGATGGACAAGAGCATACTGAGTGAATACGCTGACATGAAAGAAGAAATCAAAGATTTACGCCGGCGCATATCCGAAGATCAGAAGCGGATTGATCAGCTGAAGCAGACAATAGTTTCTGATTCGGTGACCTGTGGGAAGAAAGGAAAGAAGCCCATCCGCACGGTGAAGATTAAGGGATTTCCGCAGGTGGAGATTAACCGACGTATCGCGCTGATGAAGAAACGGCAGGCGAAGCTTCAGATGCTGGAGACGGACCTGATTGAGAAACAGCTGCAGGTGGAAGAGTACATACAGACGATCCAGAAGAGTGAGCTGCGGATTATGTTCCGGCTGTACTTCATTGATGATCTCTCATACCCTAAAGTGGCAATGAGAATGAATCAGATATACCCGAAGAGAAAAATTAAGTATACAGATGAGAATGTGAAGAAAAGAATCCAGCGATATTTTGAAAATGTCCCACAATGTCCCGACCAAAAATGTTAATATGCTATAAAAGCCGAAAGGTGGAATGCTGGACGGCTTGTTTTCCCCATAACAAACCATAGATAGAAGACGCTCTGCACAAATGTGTGGGGCGTTTTTACGAAAATATTGTTGAAAAAGCATGGCGTGCGTGTTACCATTGTTTTAATTCAAATTGAAGGGAGAATATCTATGGTTGTTGGCGAAAGGACAGAAAGTCTTATTGAAAAACGCGAGCGTCACATGGGAGAAATGCAAAAGGAATTTAAGGCGTGGAGTGACGAATTAGATTTTGCAAAAGAAAGAAAAGATGCGAAGTATGAAGCTTACTGCAAAATGATGCTTCAGATTTGCGAGAATACAATACGAAAAATAGAAAACTTTGAGATTTATTAATGAAATATGCACCCCATTGTGGGTGCTTTTCTTATGCCCATTTGTGGAGCATATCATCAACGGCAGATGTGCAGGGTCGCGCCCTGTGTCCCGGTTCGACTCCGGGTGCTCCGCTATTGCCTTCTGAATCCTGCCGGAGTATACTTGGATTAGGTGTATGGGACAGGAGAACGGAGAAAAGATGACTGCAGCAGAGATCTATGAGAGCATGGATAAATGCATGGAAGAAAACAAGGGGAAGAATGGAAGATTGGCTGTCCTTACAATTCGAACGCATGCCAGGAGACTGGGGATGATGGTAGGAAGGACAGAAGATGATATTTTGAGGTTTTATTTTAAAATGCGAAATTTAGGGGAGCACTGATCGAATGATCGGTGCTTTTTCTTGTTCATAAACCAGGGAAAGTGAGGTGAGCCTGAATGACAGAAAAACAGAAGATATTTGCAGATGAATACTTGATCGATCTGAATGCCACTCGGGCTTACCGAGTGGCTTATCCGTCCGTAAAGAAAGACGAAACAGCCGCCGCTGCAGCAGCAAGAATGTTAAGAAATGTTAAGGTTCAGGAATATATTTCAGAACGGATGCAGGAGCGCCAGCAGCGCACAGAAGTGACTCAGGACATGGTCGTCAAGGAATTGGCGGCAATTGCTTTTGCCAGGGCAACAGATTACGTTGAAATCCGGAGCAACGGTGTATGCAGCACAGTGGTTATAAAGTCTACGACTGATTTATCCGATCAGCAGATCCGGGCGATTGCCAGCATCAAGGAGGGAGCAAACGGTATTGAGATCAAGCTGAATGACAAGGAGAAGGCCCTGGAGCTTCTCGGCCGGCATCTTGGCATGTGGAATGATAAGATAAAGGTGGACGGAGAGGTTACAACAAATAATCCGTTCGAGGGATTGACGACAGAAGAACTAAAGAAGCTGGTGCGCGGTGGATAAGCAGCAACGGATTATACAGGGAGCAAAGATTGAACTTGCAAGACGCGAGTTCTTTTTTTATTGCCAGCTGAAAGCTCCGGATTTCTATAAGGACGACAGAGCCTTTCTCGTTGAGCTGTGTAATGGCTTACAGGAGTTTGTGGAATCAGATGAAGAAGTCTGTGTCGTGAACATTCCTCCCCGGCATGGGAAGAGCCGCACGGCAGGGAACCTGGTCGAGTGGTGCCTGGGGCGTGATAACAGTATGAAGATTATGACCGGTTCATATAATGAGACCCTATCTACTATGTTTTCAAAAAACGTCCGGAATAGTATCCAGGCAGAAAAGGCGGACGAAAACAAGCCGGTTTTTTCAGATATCTTCACCGGAGTAAAGATCAAGCGCGGTGACGGCGCTATGAATTTGTGGAGTCTGGAGAAAGGGTATAACAATTATCTGGCAACCTCTCCGACGGGCACAGCGACCGGTTTCGGCTGTGATCTGATGATTATTGATGACTTGATTAAATCAGCACTGGAAGCCAATAATGTGACAGTGCTGGAGAATCACTGGTCATGGTTTACAGATACCATGTTGTCTCGTCTGGAAGAAGGCGGGAAAATTATAGTTATTATGACACGCTGGCACAGTCAGGATCTGGCGGGACGCGTGCTGGAATGGTGCCGGGAAAAGAAGAAAAAGTATCGGCATATCAGCATGAAGGCGTTGCAGAACAAAGACGCGCATAAAATGCTGTGTTCGGAGATCCTTAGTTATACGTCTTACCAGGACAAGATCAGTGCAATGGGGGCTGATATTGCTAGTGCGAACTACGATCAGGAACCGATTGATCTTAAGGGACAGTTATATACATCATTTAAGACCTATGATGATGTGCCCAGAGATCAGACTGGAAACCCACTGTTTAGCACGATATTGAATTATACAGATACAGCGGATGAAGGGACGGATTATCTATGTAGTATAACATATGGGGTATATAACAAGGAGGCTTATATCCTTGAGATAATCTATACGCAGAAACCAATGGAAGAAACAGAACCTGCGGTTGCAGAAATGCTGTATGAATATGAAGTCAATAAGTCAAAAATAGAGTCTAATAATGGCGGTAAAGGTTTTGCTCGGTCTGTTAAGAGTATCCTTGAAAATAAGTATCACAGCAATAAGACACTTGTGAAGTGGTTCCATCAGTCTGAAAACAAGATGGCTAGGATTCTTTCAAACAGTACATGGGTAATGAACCATATTTATTATCCAAAGAACTGGAAAGACCGTTGGCCAGAGTATTATAAGGCCATGATACGTTATCAGCGGGAGGGAAAGAATGCGCATGACGACGCACCGGATGCGACGACCGGAGTTTCCGAAAATATAAGCAGAGGCGGCCTGGGAACATTCAGGAAATAGAGGTGGCAGCGTGAAGATAAGAGATATCATAGATAGATTAAGAAAAGGGGTGAAGGCGGGAATGGCCGCAGTAAAAGAGAGTAATTCCCTGACAGATACAAGGGTTGTATACCTGATTGAAAAGTTCAAGTCTTCGGGTAGGCGCGAGCTGATGATGGAAGGGGAGCGGTATTATCGGGTAGACAACGATATCAAAAACAGAAGGATTACGAAAAAGGTTAATGGGCATCAGGTAGAAGAAAGCTGGAGAGCAAATAATAAGCTGGCTCATGCAAAATATAAGAATCAGGTGGATGAAAAGATCGCTTATCTGCTGTCTAAGCCGGTTACATACAAAACAAGTGAAGACGCCGGTTCAGCCTATGCCGACAAGATCAAAGATATTCTTGGAAAGCATTTTCAGTACCAGCTGACACAGCTGGGTTATGAGGCATCAAATAAGGGAATTGGATGGCTGCAGGTATATGCTGATGCAGAAGGAAACCTTAAGACAATGGTGATCCCTGCAGAACAGTGCATCCCGTATTGGAAAGACAAGACTCACACTGAGTTGAATACAATGATCCGTGTCTACGATACGACGGTATGGGAATACAGTACGGAAAAAACTGTCACAAATGTAGAGGTATGGACTGAAAACAACGTTACATTTTATCGGCTGGAAGGAAAACTCCTCATCTATGATTATGACAGGAGCATGGATGCCGGCGGCCCTGTATCGCATTACAAGAATGGGGATGAATGGCAGGCCTGGGGAAAAGTGCCGTTTGTGCCATTTAAAAATAACCAGATCGAGATGCCGGATATTAAGTTCGTGAAGAGTCTGATCGACGGATATGATAAAGGCAGAAGCGAAGCAGCAAATTATGTGGAGGAAGTCAAGAACCTGATCTTTGTCCTGAGGGGATATGGAGGGGCGGATCTGGATGAGTTCATGCGTGATATCAATGAAGACCGTGCGATTAAGATTGATGATGCAGAAGATGGTGGAGTTGATACGATCACGCCGCAAATGGATATTACGGCACTCCGTGAACATTATGAGCAGCTTAATCGTGACATTGTTGAGGCAGGGCAGTCAGTAAATAAAGACCTGGATAAGTTCGGTTCTGCGCCGTCTGGTGTTGCTCTGCGTTTTATGTATTCGGGACTGGACCTGAAGTGTAATTTGATGGAAACAGAATTCCGGATGGGATTTGAACAGCTTCTGTATTTTGTGGATATGTATCTTCAGCTTACCGGACAGGGCGATTATGAAAAGACAGAAGTTGAGCTGGTATTTAACCGGGATATGGCTATGAATGAGTCAGAACAGATCCAAAACTGCACAAATTCCCGTGGTACAATTTCTGACAAAACGATCATTGCGCACCACCCGTATGTTTCTGATGTAGAAGAGGAGCTGAGACTCATTGAAGAACAAAAGCAGGCTGCAGGACCGGCCTGGGACACCGTTCCACCCGTAAAGGATGGTGATGGAGATGGCGGCGAATAATAGCGCATACTGGGAAAAACGGATTGCTGCCGGCACGTGGAAAACCTATAATTCACTGGAAGAAAAGAACCGGGATCTCCTGGAGTTTTATACAGATGCCAGTGAACAGATAAAAAAAGAACTCTATCTGATTGCTGAGAAGTACAGCAAAGATGGGGTTCTTTCTCTTTCCGATATGCACAAGAAAAACCGTCTGACAGATCTGAATCAAAAGTTTCAGGACATTATTGAGGATCTGGGGCATAAGACGGAAAAATCTGCAAAGAAGAATATGCAGGATGGTTTCAAGGCGGTATATGAGAATACTGCAGTCGGCATGGGGGATGAGGACTTCTCCATGCCGAACAAGAAGCTGATGGAAAAGCTTCTGAATGAGCCCTGGCGCGGGGACAGCTTCTCCGGCCGGTTGTGGAAGAATCAGAAGAAACTGGCAGTCGGACTGAATGATCTTCTTCTGACTGGATTACAGCAGGGAAAGACTGCGACTGAGATTGCGGTCAGTCTGCATAACTTCATGGGACAGGGATTCAACGAATGCCACCGCTTAGTGCGCACAGAGACCATGCACTATCTGAATGATGCGACGCTGCGTCGGTATAAGGATGTGGGTGTCGAATATGTGCAGGTCTGGGCGGCAGAAGATGAGAGAACCTGCAAAGACTGTGGAGATGAACATGAGAACATTTATCCGATTGATAAGTGCCCTCATGTTCCCTTCCATCCGAACTGCCGGTGCACGATCATTCCTTGCTTTGATGAAAAGCTGATTGCAGAATATGAGCGGAAGCATGGAAAGACAAAAGATAAAAAGGCAGCAAGCGGATCTGGTAAAGTTCCGAAAAGGCCTGTGAACAAATTCGGAGAAGAGATAATTTTTGATGATAGCATGTCTGATAAGAGATGGGCTAAAAACAAGGACATGATCAGGAGGCTTGCCGCGGAGTATGACACGAGATTGGCAACTGTTTCTTCCGGATCAAGGAAGAAATCGGGGGCGGCGGGTACCGTAGATCTTGCCGGAAATATGGTTCTCAGCTCCAGGCAGATAAGTACAACAATACATGAGTTCGCTCATAGCATTTCTATGAGCAATCTGAAAAAATACGGTCTGGCAGACGACGGGGAGTTCTGGAAAGAAATTAAGAAAATCCGAACGAAATACAGGAAGGCATACGCAAATGGAGAAGCGAAAAGCATAAGCGGTTATGCGGACTCAGAGCTTGATGAATTTTTCGCGGAAGCGTTTGCACTCGCAAAAATGCGTGAACTCGGTATGGAAATTCCATTTGGGTATGGTTCAGATGTGATTTATTCACAGCGGGTACTTGATGTTGTTGACAAATACTTCAAAAAATCCGTTGTAAAGGACGGAGATTCTGATATAATAAAAAGAGAAGAAAGCAGATTAAAGATGAATTTGCAGTTCTTCGCAGAAAGTGATATTAAAAAACAGGAATCAAACTCATTAAAACGTGCAATTCGAAAATATGAAAAGCGGATTAAGGAGCATGAAGATTATCTGGAACATCCGGAAACCCACTGCTCTGACTGGGATGAGAAAAGCAGATGGGAGCAGGAAGGACTGAAAAAGCATTGGAAAAAAGAGATCCGGAACTTTAACCAGTCTATCCAGGACAGAATAGATGAACTGAAAGCAAGGGGTGATTATGATGACTGATGCATTGACAGAAGAAGGAATTAAATATATGGTTTCAAGGCTGCTGGAAAATGCAAACGAGGCAGCAGAGGAAAGCAAGAAGAATAAAGATGATCCATATTGCGCAGGCCGAAAGGTTGCGTATTATGAAATGTTAGACATCTTAAGAACGGAACTCGATATCAGGGATCAGGATTTAAAAGAATTCGGACTTGATATTGATCTCGAAAATAGAATAGCATGAGTAGTTACCACCAGTCAGAAATGGCCGGTGGTTTTCTTTTACCCAGAAAACAGGAAAGGAGGAAGTGCCATGAAAGCAGTCTGCATCAAAAGTTATTATGATAAGCAGCTGAAAAGAAAGGTCACGGTTGGAGATGAGCTGGAATTGTCTGAAAAGCGGTTCAAGGAGCTGTCAACAACACAGAATGCCGCGAAGACAGCGCTTGTGAAAGTGAAGCCTGAGAAAAAGGCGGCGGCAAAGAAAGGATAAGGTGATCCTCATATCTCCCGGCTCCGGGTTACAGAGCACATGAAGCATCCGTAAGGGTGCTATTTTTCTACCCTTTTTTATGGGTTGCAGGGTATAAAGAACAACGGTACAGCCCAGCACCGGGAGAGCCGGTATAAAAATCTATGGAGGTAAAGAAGAATGGAATGGTTACAGAAAATTTTATCAAACGCGGTTTACACACAGGATGGGAAACTGGATGTAGAGGCGACAATGAAAAAAATCAATGAAGAAGCTTCGAAGCATATCGTCTCAAAAGAACAGTACAACGCAAAGATCAAAGAACTTGATGCGGCGAACGGGACAATTAAACAGCTGAAAAAAGATGCTGAGGACAATCCGGATCTGCAGAAAGCGATTAAGGATCACGAGGCTGCAGTGAAAAAGCTGCAGGCTGAACATGCGGAAGAAATTAAAGGAATGAAAATTGATTCCGCAATCGACAAGCTTTTAGCTGATAAAAAAGCGAAATATCCTGAGCTTCTTTCAGGAAAATTTGACCGGGCAAAGATCCAGGTCACAGATGACGGGAAAGTGATTGGACTGGATGAACAGATGAAAGAGATTGAAAAGAATTACAAAGACATGTTCGGTCAGACCATCACTGGAAAACCGCCGGTAAATCCGGATGGAGGCGCAGGCGGCAATGTAAACACGTTTGAATCACTTGTCAATAATGCAGATAACATGACGGCCGAAGAAGTGGCTGCGCAGTTTGAAGCTATGGCAAAACAGCAGTAAGAAAGAGAGGATGAAAAATTATGTCAGTTGATAATTTTAAACCGACACTGTGGGAAGGCGCACTGATTGCGAACTTCCATTCCGTATCAATTGCGGACGTGCTGGCGACGCCGCCGGCAGAGATCAAAGGAAATAAAGTAATCTTTAACCGTGTAGGAGCGGGAACCCTGAAAGATTACACGGGGACCGTTGACTGGGATGATATCGAAACCACGCCGGTGGAGATGACATTCGACAAGAAAAAGTATTTTGCTTTTGCGCTGGATGATGTGGATAAGGTTCAGCTGAAAGCGGATGTGATGACCTCCACAACGCAGGAACACTCAGCGCTTCTGGCAGAGCAGTACGACAAAGATTTCTTTGCAGCCCTGCTGGCGGGAACAACGATCAAGATCGGAAGCTCCAGCTCTAAGAAAAAGGTTACTCCTGCGAATGCATACGATTATATTGTTGACCTTGGAACAGAACTGTCAAAGAAGAAAGTACCGAAAGCAAACCGCTTTGTGACAGTCAATGCAGAATTCCTGGGACTGTTGTCGAAAGACAGACGTTTTACCCCGAATCCGACCGTCCTTGCAAATGGTATTGTTCAGGGGCAGGTTATCGGGGGACTGCAGGTGATGTGTTCTGAAGAACTTCCGGCAAACGTGATTCTTGCGAATCACAAGTCGGCGATCGGCGCGGCAAAGCAGATTAATGAGATGGAGGCAATGCGTCTCCAGGGATCATTTGCGGACGGTATCCGTGGACTGTGCGTCTATGGAGACAAAGTTCTGAGAGATGATGCATCCGCGGCGCTGTACTATGAGGTCGGAACATCCGCTGATATCGATCCGATCAATGTGAAGATCACGAACGACGCGGCGAATCCGGTGAATACCAAAGAGGTAGCAGCTGGCTAAGAGGGGAGCAATCCCCTCTTTATTGAGGTGTAGGCTATGGAGAATAAGATTTTAGAGAGTCTGCTGAAGCGGCCGGGGCTTCAGGATCAGAAGGATCTGCTTTCGGATATGATCCAGGACAGCATAAGTGATATGAGAACTATGCTGAATTATGATGAGAATGAAGAACTTCCGGAGGGATGCATTCCGGCTGTAAAAGAGCTGGTTCTGGTCCGTTACAATCAGGACGGTGTGGAAGGAATTTCCAGCGAGTCTCAGAGCTCTGGCGGGAGCACAACATACATGGACGCTCTTCCGGATCGAGTGAAGCGGACGATACGCAAATATCGCAGACTGCCGGGGTGATGCCATGTCAATCAACAGAGATATGAAGGAATATACCTTGCAGCACAATGAGCCGGTCCGCACTCCTTCTGGCGCGGAGAAGACATCCTGGGTGGATAAAGGGACGATCCGGGCGGCAATATACAAGAAAAATGATCTGAAGATATCGGCGTCTGAAAAGTATATCGAGTCTACCCACACCGGCCTGACACATCATAAGGACATTGATTCTGACGGGTACAGACTTGTCCGGGACAAAGTAATCTATGAGATTACGGACTGTAACACAGAGGGGCGTCTGACAAACCTGCTCCTGAAGGTGGTGAGGTAATGTCTGATAACAGTGAGTTCGCGAAAAGCGTAGACAGCGCAATGCAGCTGATGATCCAAGGCATGCGAGAGAAAATGGATCAAGCCTGTCTTGTCGTGGAAGGTGAAGCGAGAAAGAATTGTCCGGTAGATCAGGGGGAACTCAGAGCATCTATCGCGAGCGAGACAGAGGCTACTGAGGAAGAGATCATAGGCAGGATAGGAAGCAATCTGGAGTATGCTCCTTATGTGCATAACGGAACCGGGATCTATGCAAAGGACGGAAATGGCCGGAAGACGCCCTGGGGATATACGGTGAAAGCAGGCAAGTATAAAGGTTTTCACTGGACTCACGGGCAGAAGCCCCAGCCCTTCCTGGAAAATGCCAAGCTGACGAAGAAAAACGAAGTGGAAAAGATTCTGGGAGGATGATTTTATGGAGATCAGTATTAAGAACTACATAGAGGAGAAAATCCCGGAGCTTTCCGGAAGACTGTATCCGGTTTTTACAACGGATCTGGACAATGTCAGTGTAGTATATACCTTTACCCCGATATCCGGCGGCCATGTAAAGCAGAGCCAGATCGAGGTGAAGATTATTCATGGAGATTATGATGCCTGTAAGGAATATGAAGAGAAAATAAAAGCCCTGCTGGATATGGAAGAGGACCAGCCATTTGCGGTGTATGGTGATGTCCGGTTTCATTCCAGCCTGGCTGGCGGAGGAACTATTTTTAATGACGGGTGTCAGATGTTCGAGGACACCCTGTATTTTATTATTGACTGGAGGAAACGAAATGAATGATATCAATGAAATTTTGATTGGTGCATGTGATGTCTACATGTATGAGTTTACCGGGGCGGAAGTGCCGGAGGACGCTGTGATCGAAACAGATGAGCATAATGTGGGCCACTGTTCCAGCGGTTTTACGGTGGACTATAAGCCCACCAAGTATGATGTAAAAAACCAGTATGGTCAGATCGTGAAATCGGCAGTGACAGAGGAAGCAATCTCGGCGAAAACTGGCGTGCTGTCATGGAATCTTGCGAACCTTGCGCTGCTTTCTACCGGAGTATATACAGAAGACAGAGAAGGAGCTGTAAGAAAGATCGTGTTTACGGGCGACGGAAAAGCACTGAAGACTGTACTGATCCGGGCGGTGCACGCGAAAGAAAACGGAAAGAAGATCCGGTTTACTATGATCGGCCAGGGCGGATCCGGTTTTGCGATCGCATTTGAGAACAAAGAGGTTACAATCGACGCGGAGATTACCGGAATCAAGAAGGTTGATGGTTTCCTGGCAAGTTTCGAGGAGGAACTTACAGAGGAAGAGGCTGCTGCAATTGTAGCGGCATAGGAGGTACGGCATGTTAGATCTTGATAAATATATCAACAATTCTATACAGATTAAGTTGTTCGGCGAGGAGTATGATGTCCTGGAGCCGACAATCAAAATGATTATGGAGATGAACCGGATTGAAAGCGATCTGACAGAAGAGAACATGCATAAAAAGCGTCTGGAAGCAGGCGTGCTTCTGTTAAGTTACAACCGTCAGGGAAAGAAGTTTACCGAAGATGAGCTTTCCAAGATGCCTTTTGAAGCACTCACCCGGGTGCTGGCGGAGATATCTCTTCTCCGCCTGAAAGCTGACTCGGACCCAAACTCCGGATCCCAGTCCCAGAAGGCGAAATAGGCAGAGCAATCTGCGAGAAATATTTCCCTGTAGAGGACTGGGAAAAAGATTATGTGCTGCAGACAGGAACGATAAAAAGGATAAGCCGGTATTCAGGACTTAATTTCACAGAAGTCCTGAATCTGCCTTATTCTTATTTTTTACTCTTAAGCCGGGAAAGTTGGATCGAAAGCTACCAGGCTTCATCAGAGGGCCGGGAAATCCTAAAGAACCTTTGGAGGTTGCAGCAGGAAAAGGCAGACGAAAAAGCAATTGCACAATTTACAGGAAGGAGGGAGATGTAACATGGCAGCTGAAAGAGCGTCTGGAGGAATAAAGCTTGCCCCGCTCTTGACGGAGATGAAGGTTGATATTAAAAACTTCAAATCCGATATGGAACAGGCGAAAAAAGTCGGAAAAGATGCGGCGGAGGAGATCAGCAAGGAACTGGAATCCACATCTAAAGTTGGTGATTCCCTTTCGAAGGTTGGAGACATTCTGACAGTAGGTGTTACAACTCCCGTTCTTGCTGCGGGAGCTGCAGTTGGAAAATTTGCGATAGATGCAGAGAACAGTATGGCAATGCTCCAGGGCCAGCTGGGTCTTACTGCAGAGGAGACCGAACGGCTTCAGGAAGTAGCTCAGAATGTCTATGAGAATGGATATGGGGACAGCATTGAGTCATGTGTGGCCGATCTGGCTCTCCTGCGTCAGAACGTCCGGGAATCAAAAGACTGGACGGATGATATGACTCAGAGCACGCTGGAGCAGATCGAGACGATTACCGCCCTGTTTGATACGAATGCGGATGAGGTGACAAGAACTGTTCAGGTTATGAAGAGCAGCGGTCTGATTGAAAACGTGTCGGAGGGGCTGGATATCATCACATACGGCTTTCAGAACGGGGCAAATTACAGCGGGGAGATGCTGGACACTCTCCGGGAGTATTCACCTCAGTTTGTAAAGCTGGGTCTGGATGCTGACAGCGCAATGCAGTTGATGATCCAGGGTGCCGAGAACGGTGCCTTTAACCTGGATAAGGTTGGTGATGCGCTGAAAGAACTCTCTATCCGTGTAGTAGATGGATCTGATACAACGAAACAGGGATTTGAAGCAATGGGCCTGAGTGCAGATGAAATGGCGCAGAAGTTTGCTGCCGGCGGCGATACCGCAAAAGCGGCTTTCCAGGAGACACTGGAAGGACTGGCAAGTATTGAGGATCCGGTTGAACGTAATATCGCCGGAGTAAACCTTTTCGGAACCATGTGGGAGGATCTGGGCGAGACGGTTATCTTATCACTGGCAGATGTTGAGGGCGGCCTGGAAGGTGTGGAAGGGGCCACGGAGCGGGCTGGTGAGGGCCTGAACAATACTTTTTCCGCCCGTGCTACTTCTCTTGCCCGGGAATTCAAAGATTCCCTGCTTCCGCTGGGAGAAGCCTTGCTGGATATCGGGGAAGACATTCTTCCGGAGATCAAAGAGGGTGTTGAAGATTTTGCAGACGTGATGGAAGACATGGATTCTGAAACTGCGAAGAATGTTATCACATTCGGAGCATTAGCTGCGGCATCAGGACCGGTAATTAAGACAATCAGTGGCGGAATTTCCGTGTATACGAAATTGTCCAGCGTACTTGGTGGAGCCTCAAAAGCACTGGGAATATTTGGCTCATCTCAGGCTGCGGCTGCTGCGGCTGCCGGAACAACTTCCACAGCTGTCGGAGCGTCGGGACTGACCGGCACGTTGACAGGACTGTTAGGAACATGTGCGCCTGTAGCTGGCGGGATCGCTCTTGTAGGTGCTGGCGTGTATGCCTTGCATGAGCAGGGGGATGTGCTAAATTCAACTGTCTTAAAATCAAGGGAAGAGATGTCGTGGTTGGAAGAAACACTGGCAGATCTTCAAGGGGTTACCAGATATACAAAAGAGGAGTTGGAAGAACTGGGATTTGTTCATAAAGAATTCAGTGAGGATTTAAGCCCGGAATTTCAGGATGCAGTAGAGGAGTCCACAAAAAAAGTTCAGGATTTTAATGTATTTCTTCAGGAAATCGGATTTGATGATGTGATCACGCAGGAGGAAACAGATGAGTTTGTGCGGCGCGTGAATGACACTTGCAGTGAAGTTATTGCGACAATCGAAAGCAGGAAAGAAGAGGCACAGAACGGGCTCAAAGAATTATTCGTGGCGGACGATCAGATCGTTGATGAGAGTGAGCAGAAAGTTCTTGAGATTATCACACGTTCCAGTGACAATCAGATCAGCGAAGTGCAGACCTTGCAGAATGAGATAATCGCAATATATCAGGCTGCCGTGAACGAAAAACGCGAATTAAATGAGCAAGAGATTGCGGATATTCAGAGCAAGAATGAGAGAATCCGACAGATTGAACTTGAAGCGGTAGGCGGGACACAGGAAGAAATTGCATATGCTAAGAATGAGTTCAGAGCAAGAGTTAAGACCATGGATTTGGAAAGTGCTTCCGAATTAATGCAGGAGAAGGCAAAGCTTCGAGATGATGAAATTATTCAGATACAGGCTTCATATGACACTGAGATTGACCTGCTGAAATCAAAATTGGAAAACTGTAGTGAAGCGGAGAAATCTGAATTGGAACTGCAGATTGCAAATCTTGAAAAGGATCGAGATGATAAAATTAAAATTCAGCAGGAGCTCTATAATGAGTACCTTGGAATCATTGAAGAGAATAATCCGAAATTGCTTGATGCTATTAATCAACTTAACGGGGAGATCCTGAACGGAGAGGATGAGAAATGCGCGAAACATTTGCAGAAGGTAAGAGAAGAGTATATCGGGCTTGAGCAGATTACAAAATCCGGCTGTTATACGTTGTATAACACTACTACGCAAACAAATGAAGACGTAGTGGTTAATTACGATGAGGCGACAGGACAAGTTGTAGGAATTTACAATGAAGCTGCAGGGAGGCTTGCTGGTTATACACATGAAATACAGAGTGATACGATAAATATGGCTCTAAACTGTGAAGATTCTTTTGAATTAGTCGGCGTATCTATAGAAGGGCTGGTTGAAGAAAACGGAAAACTTGTAAACTCAAATGGCAAGGTGGTTGGATCCCTTGAAGATGTAAAAACAAGCGCGGACGGTACACGCGAAGGAATTGTTATTCTAAATGGAACGCCTTGCAGAATAAAAGTGGATAAAAACGGAACGATAACGGCTCTTGATACTATCGGGGATAAAGCAGATTATGTGTCTCGGGACAGAACAATGAGAGTGTATGTCAATGCTGTAATGGATGGGTTCAACGCTGGAATAGATGCAATCAACCGGTCCAGAAGCTACAATTACAACGGCCTTGATAACGTACCATACGACGGGTATCAGGCGGTATTGCACAAAGGAGAGCGTGTCCTGACAGCAGAGGAGAACAGGCTGTATTCTGACCGGTCCGGGGAAGGAGTTGCAAAAAACGCAACAATCATTATAGAGATCGGCGGGCGCGAGATCCGGCGCGAAATCGTTTCTATGGTGAGCGACGACTTCGGCAAGGAAGCGAGAAGAAAGGGGTATTATTGATGGTTGGAGTTCAAATCGGAGAATACCATACTTGGAAAGACTGGGGGCTGTATCTGCAGAAGATTGAGCTGTCGGAGCCTGTGAAAAAAGAATACAAGGTGTCTGTCCCTTCCGGGAACGGAAGCATTGACCTGTCCGATACATTAACCGGTGGTGAACCCCGGTTTGAGAATCGGACACTGAAAATGACATTTGAGGCCATTACAGAACAGTATGACGTGATGTTCCAGAAGGCAAGTGAGATTGCGAACAAAATACATGGGCGGAAAGAAAAGATTACCCTGGATGATGACAAAGGCTTTTATTATTTCGGGACATGCAAAGTGGAGTTTGACCGCCTGAATCCTATGATCACCTCATTTTCTATTACCGCAGATGTAGATCCCTACAAATATGAGCAGTTTTCTTCCGCTGAAAAGTGGGAGTGGGACAGCTTTAATTTCTGCTCCGGGGTGATACGGGAATTAGTTGATATTGAAATCACGGAAGATGATCAGCAGGTTTTTATTGCGGCGGGCAATACTGGTGTCCCGCCGGTATTCTGGGTTCAGGAAGTAACGCAGGATCCCTTACAGGTAGAATTTAACGGAAAAACCTATCAGCTGAAAGAAGGGAGAAACCGTTTCCCGCAGATTCGTGTCGGCAGAGAAGATGTTACTTTGAAATTCCAGGGAAGGGGAACCCTGACGATTGAATACAGAGGTGGCAGCCTATGAGCTATGAAATTTATCTGGATGAAAAACTGCTTTTCTATCCGGGAGATGAAGAATGTGTGATACTGGATAGCAAGGCGGAACTGGCGTTAAATTCCGCCGGCTCTTTTTCCTGTCTGGTACCCCCTACAAATCCGCTGTATTCTGAAATACAGAACGGTTGGTCTATGGTTACTGTTTTGAAGGATGGTAAAGAAATATTCTGCGGAGAGGTTGCGGAAAGTGAAAAAGATTACTACGGAATGAAAGATCTTTATGCGGCAGGAGAGCTTGATTTTTTGAAAGCGTCCATTCAGGATCCGGCAGAATACCATGATCTTACACCGCGGCAGATGTTAGAGACGTTCCTGAACATTCATAACAGTCAGGTTGAAGACAGGAAAAAGTTTTACGTCGGGATTGTGACGATCCACGATTCCAACGACAGCCTGTACAGATATACGAACTATGAGAATACCCTGGATGCGATTATGGATAAGCTGATAGGCCGGCTTGGCGGATACCTCCGGATCCGGAAAGTGGATGGAAAACGGTATCTGGACTGGATTACTCTTGAAGAATATGGCCAGCGCATAGAGCAGCCGATCTGTTTTGGAGATAATCTGCTCGATTATACTGAAAGCATAAGCGCCCTTCAGCTTTACACGGCCTGCATCCCCTTAGGGGCGCGATTAGAGGACAGTCCCATTGAAGCGCTGGAGGCATATACGGATATAACCAGTGTGAATGATGGAAAGAATTATGTCTATTTGGAAGATGCGGTTGACCGTTTTGGATGGAAAAAAGCAGTTGTTCATTTTGATGACGTAACAATTCCGGAAAACCTGAAAGAAAAGGGTGAAGAATGGCTGAAAGAAAATCAGTATGAAACAATGGTTCTGAATTTAACAGCCCTGGATTTATCAGAACTGCAGAGCGAATATGACTCGTTTTTCATAGGAGATTATGCGAAAGTCATTGCGGAAGTATTTGGCATAGATAAATATTTCCCCGTGCAGTCAATGACTATATATTTTCAGAATCCACACCAGAATAAGCTTCAGGTCGGCGATACGCAGATCAAGACTTATGTGGATGGCGTGGCCGATTCACAGAAGCGGGCAAATCAGCTTCAGCAGGAAAATGTCCGTCAGACAACAGCCTGGTTTCAGAGCGCAATTGACAATGCAACTGCAATGATGACCGGATCAAAAGGCGGGTATAAAATCACAGAATATGATGCAGAGGGAAAATGGCTCAGAGATTTGTACATGAATGCTCCGTCGAAAGAAGATGCCACACTGGTCATGCAGGTGAACATGAATGGTATTGGCTTTTCGAGGGATGGTTTTGACGGGCCTTATAAAAATGCCTGGACGATTGACGGCGTGCTCCTGGGTGAGTTTATCAAGGCCGGATCTGTGACGGCTGAGAAGCTGTCCGCAGAGTATAAGGCATCTGTGACGGATGAGATCGACATTACCGTGACCGCAAAGTTTGATGTTGCAGAGGATCTGATTCAGGCAGAGGTGACAAGAGCAACCGGCGCAGAAGTAGATCTGGCCGCATCTCTGAAAGTAACAAGTGATCTGGTAGAGACAAAGGTAAGCAAAGGCGAATTTGGATCTTATATGCAGCAGTATTATGACCGGGTTCTGATCGGATTCAATGATGCAAGCAAGTATGTGCAGATAACGGCCGGAGCAATCTCAATATACGATAATGGTGTATCAGACAGCAAGAAAAGATCTACGTTCGACGAAGACGGAAATCATTTTTACCGGGACGGCTATTATGTTGGAAAAATCGGAACAAACCAGTGGGCAAGTAATAATTCACATAAAGGGCTTGTGTTCGATCTGGAAGTGCAGGGAAAGTACATGTCATGGGCATATAAAGAAAATAGTTCTGCGGATGATTACACTACTATCTGGACATTCGCCCGGAGTGGCAGTATGTATAGTTCTCTGGGGCTGCATGCAGGGTGTGATGTTGATATGCATAACTACTCATTAAAAAATGTAAAGGTACAGAATCTGCAGGCCGGGGGCTATAAGGGATGGACCGGAACTATCCCCATTGTAACGGAAATACGGGATAATGGTGACGGCACAATCGGCTGGACCTACAGCGAGATTGACGTTTCAACCGGGGTGATTACCAGCGCGCCACGGAGTTGATGCGGGAGGAAATAACATGATTATTAAAGAGGGCGAGCAGTCAAAAACTGCGAAGGACAAAGAACAGATTTCAGTAAACATGAAAGGAGTTGTTTTGCATGGAGAAGGTAAAGCCGTTGCAGGTGAGAATAGAGGACTTCAGACAGAATCTGGGAAAGGTAGTGGAAACGAGTGAGCTTCCGCCGTTTCTGCTTGAAATGATTATCGGTGAATATCTGTCCGGAATCAGTGTTGTGGCAAAGCGCGAATTCGCAGCCGCACGGGCAGAATGGGAATCTGCTGAAAAGGACGGTGAAAAAGATGGCTGATATCAGCAAGGAAATACAGGATTTTAAAGAAGCCGTATATGGGGAAGAGGTTAGAGGAAGTCTGGTATCTCTTGCGGAAAAAATTAACAGTGAAGTAGAAGAAAATACGGAAAAAGTAACAGCGTATGGACAGGCGGAATCTGACCGTGTCCAGGCTGAAAAAGACAGGGCAAGTGCTGAATCGCAGAGACAGAAGGCATTTCAGACGGCTAAAGAGGCCGCGGAGCAGGCTGCGGATTCTGCGAATCAGGCATCACAGCAGATCCAGCAGAATGCAGCTGCAGGAAATTATTCTGCGTCTGTTAAAGCAGGAAAGGTCACAATCGGCGACCCGGGGACGCAGGCAACAGTTACAAATTCCGGAACTGCTAAGGACGCAGTTTTCGATTTTGTGCTTCCAAAGGGAGATAAAGGGGACAAAGGAGACCCTGGAGATAAGGGGGATCCAGGAGATATCGAAAATCTTCCCGGAGTTGCAGTTGAATTTGAAGAAGCGGCCGAGCGGGAGAACATAGAGTCCGGGGAGACTGTTGCTGCCTTATTCGGGAAAATCCAAAAATGGTTTTCGGATCTGGGGACATGGTATCCAAGACTTAATAAGATTCAGCAGATTGACATTTCGGATGTTTTTACAAGTATTTCGAGCGTGTCGGGAATTACGATAGCCGGAAAATTGACAGTATTTGAATTCGGGCTTAATGTGTCTCCGTACACAGTGAAATTAGTATGTGCGGAGATTGCGGTCACCGCACAGAATAAAGTTATTCCTGCAAATACATCACTTGGTCAGATTGAATCAACGTATAGTGGACTTTTCGGGACAAATGGAGCTGCAGTAGCTCCGCCGATTGACTGTAAATATGTTGATGGATACGGCACGTCAGAGATAGGCGCGCGGATTGGAGTATATCCGTACAGCTCGGGATTTTCTGTAGTTATGTATAACGTGGATTCATCTGCATCTGGCCCGAAGAAATATATAGGGTCTGCGACGTGGATTGCGGCTTATTAATTGGTATATAAGGCAGGTGATACATATGAGCATCAGAGACAGACCGGAACCGGTCTTATTTTTATGCGTGCTGCATTAGTGAAAAGACAATAAGAAAGGAAAGTGAGGTATATGAAAAAGATGGAACAGGCAACAGCTATCAAAGCGGTATTTACTGCAATCTTTGCATTTATTTCTGCGCTCCTGGGGGATCTGGCGATTCCGGTCCTACTTATGGTTGCATGCAGCGTGATCGACTACTTCACTGGGCTGGGAGCATCTCCTTATCGGAAAACAGACGGAGACGGTAGTATCAGCAGCTACAAAAGTATCCGGGGAATCATTAAAAAGGTATGCATGTGGCTGCTCGTTGTTGTTGGAGCGATTATCGACCAGCTGCTTATTTATACAACGGATAAAATCGGGATTTCCATGCCGTTTGATTTCCTGATTGCATGCATTGTAGCAATTTGGATCATATGCAATGAGCTGATCAGTATCCTCGAAAATTTGAAGGACATGGGTGTGAATATTCCAGCTTTTCTGACTCCGATCGTTAAAAACATTCAGAGTCAGGTTAGTGATAAAACAGGACAGGCAGCAGATAATGACGAATCAGGAGATCAGTAACACAGTGAGGGAGTACGGCGGCGTACTCCCTTTTAAAATATATGCCGTTGTTTGTGCTTCTGAGCAGATAGACCATATCCGCCGGGAAGGAGAATGGGTTGATCTGTGGGCAGACAGCGGAGAGCACTGGAGAGTAAAACCAATTATATAGTGTGTTGCGGCGTCGCAACAGGAAGGAGTACATACATGAATATTATTGAAACAAACCTTAGTTTTGGAAGCCTGAGTAACAGAAGTAAAACAACGCGGATGATCCTGCACCATGCGGACGCGGAAACATGTAGTGCAGAAGATATCCATAGATGGCATCTGGGGAATGGATGGGCAGGAGCAGGGTATCATTTCCTTGTGCGCAAAGACGGAAAGGTGTACAGACTGAGACCGGAAAAGGCAGTGGGAGCTCATGCATCTGGATCGAACTCAGATAGCATTGGTATCTGTTTCGAAGGGGATTTCACGACAGAAAAGATGTCAGATAGGCAGAAAAATGCCGGTAAGGAACTGGTGGCATATCTGAAAAAGAAATACGGAATCAGTAAGGTGCAGAAGCATAGTGATGTATGTGCTACATCTTGTCCTGGGAAGAATTTCCCGTTTTCTGAGATTGCTGGTGCATCTGGAAGTTTAAGTTCTTCCAGCACGTCCAAACCGGCGGCAAGTACATCCAAGCCGGCAGCTTCGGCATCAAAGACAGAACAGCTTAAAGTAGATGGATGGTGGGGAAAAGATACCACAAAGAGGCTGCAGCGCATCTTTAAAACTCCGGTTGATGGGATCGTATCAAACCAGGATCCTGCTCAGAAGAAATATTTGCTCAGAGCTGATTCTGGTTCATGGGATTTCAAAGGTGCGGGGAACGGCTCGGATCTGATCGGAGCTATGCAGAGATACGTTGGAGAAAAGGACGACGGATTCATGGGCAAGAAGACGATCATGGCATGGCAGAAAAAACTTGGAGTTACTGTTGACGGGTACATGGGAGAGAACACCGTTAAGAAGCTGCAGCAGTGGATCAACAAGCAGAAATAATAATTCACCCCGGGGCTATTGCTCCGGGGTGGAATATTGTATCATCTCTTTGTAAAAATTGACAAAAAATCGTTGTGCAAATTGCCAGAAATAAAAATGTTTCTACACAACGTATTTATGCGGCTTTTCAGAGCCGTCTCTGCCTATCTTGCTATCTCCAAAACCGCAGACCAGATCCAGGTTGATCCCTTCGTCCTCAAAATATCCTTCCTCGATTGCCACATACATTGGCGCATAAAAGATGGAGTGGGCCACCTCATTTAAGGTTACTTTTGTAAGTTCTTTCTCTTCTTCCTGAATAGCAGAGCTGTTATCGTCCGGCGCAGATTTGCCGGCGTCTCCGGAGTCACCAGAGCAGGCGGTAAGAAGTCCGGCGGTCAGAACAGCGGAAAGAAGAGAGGCCAGTATACGCTTTTTCATATAATCCTCCGTGAAACTGCTTTCATTCTTTTTTACTATATGATATGTATGGAAAAATGTGATTGAGAGAGACAAGCAGGGTATTAAAAAGTAAATGCCGTTATCTCTGTATCAGAGATAACGGCACAGATTTTCAGTTATATATTTTATTGATTTTTCAGATGTCAGATTTGTGCAGTTAATTGTCGTGTTCATCTTCAAACGGATCATCATAGTCGTCATCTTCCATGCCTGACCCTCTTGAAGCAATGGCCAGAATTAATGAAATTACGGCCAGTACTCCGCCTGCGGCTGCGGAAACCAGGAGAAGTGTATCATTTCCTCTCATAAGAAATGCTGCGATGGCACCGCCAAGGTAGAACAACATAGGAAGCAGGAAAGCAAAGACAGTGTTTTTTCTCATCATAATGAAGTACAGCATAGCAGCTACAAGGAAACAGAGGGCCAGAATAATATATGTCGTACCGGAAGAACCGCTTCCGGAAGAAACACCCTGAAGGCCGTCTATAAATCCATTATATATAAAGAATGCGAAACCGAGAAGAGAGAGTACGCCCATTACAATACGCATTGCGCGGAATCTCGGCACAACGTCATCATAATCAAAATCGTCGTCGTCATAACTGTCATCAAATTCCGGCTCCGGAGCTTTGCGCGCGGCTTTTACATCGTCGCGGCGTTTGCCGGAAGAAGCTTTTAAGGTTTCTTTTTCATCATCTTTATCATCTGCCGCCTTTTTGCGCACGGCTTTATGTTTCGGGTCAGTAGAAAGCATATCTTCATAGCCTTTTCGTACTGCCTTTTCACGTTTCGCCCGGACTTTCTCAGAGGGGATGTTCGCATAACGCTTATCTTCCGCAGTTTCCGAAGAGGATGATTCTTCTGTACGTTTCTTTGCGGGACGGCTTTTGACAGAGCCTGTCCCCCCGGATTTCCCGGTACGGTCCGTGCCGTCAGAACTCTTTCTGGCGGCGGCTTTCGTCTTGTCCGTTCCTGCTTTTCTGGTTCCGGATCCTGAAGATGCCGATTCGGAATGTCTTTCCTCTTCCGATCCGGCAGCTTTTTTGCGCGGCGCGGTTCTTTTTACAGGCCTGTTTTTTTCAGAAGCTTCCTGTTCCGCAGCTTTTTTTTCAGCAGACGCCTTTTCAGCCGGGGTATTTTTTTCGGCAGCTTTCCGGAGGGCTGCTTCTTTTTCCGGAGCAGGCGCTTTTACTTTTACGGCTTCCGAAACTGGACTTTTCCTTTCTGATCCGGCCACAGGCGCTGCAGCCGCTTTGGCGGCCATTTTTTTCGCACGCTGTTTGTCAAGGTTCCACTGCTTTTTGCAATCCCGGCAGATTGCGTATTCGTTAAAGACCGGCTCCCCGTTTTCATCGGTGCCAACCTGTCTGTTCTTCAGTTCAACATCTTTCCCGCATATTGGACACTTCATATGTATACTCCTCTCTTTTGTACGCCTCTCGTTTTAATCAACAAAATTTGCAACAATAGTATTATAGCATTTAAGAAACGCGGCGACAATGGAAAAATGCAGGAAAATGTGCTATACTTTGGACGCAGAACAGAGATTTAAAGGAGGAAGGCAATTATGGAAATTCTTGTCGATACACATTCTCATACAATCGCCAGCGGTCATGCCTACAGCACACTGTCGGAGATGGCCCGGGCAGCCGCTGCAAAAGGACTGCAGGCGCTGGCAATTACAGAACATGCGCCTCAGCTGGAAAAGACATGCGGCCTGTTTTATTTTATGAATTATGATGTGATTCCAAGGCAGATGAACGGGGTGCAGCTGTTGATGGGCGCGGAGCTGAATATTATGGATTCTGACGGAACGGTGGATCTTCCGGAGGATGTCTGCAAAGGACTGGACATTGCCATTGCCAGTATTCATCCGCCGTGCTATCAGAGTGAGGCTACTGTGGAGAACAATACCCGTGCTTATGTGGAAGTAATGAAAAAGCCATACATTAATATTATCGGGCATCCGGACGACAGCAGAGTCCCTGTAGACTATGAGGTGCTGGTAAAAACGGCGAAGGAGACCGGAACACTTCTGGAACTGAACAATTCATCTCTCCGTCCCCAGAGCAGCAGGGTAAACGCAAGGGAAAACATGCTTGTTATGCTGGATCTCTGCCGTCAGTACGGGGTTCCCATTACGACAGGAAGCGATGCGCATATAGATGTGGACGCAGGCAATTTTGAACGGGCAAAGGAACTCCTGGAGTATTGCAATTTCCCGGAAGAACTGGTGGCAACAACAGATTTTGAGAAGGTCAGACCATTTCTGAACATAGGCAGAACGCTGTAAAACGGACCGACTGAGAACGGCCGGCCGGAAAAGTAAATGAAAATCGGCAGAAACATTATAAAAAGGTGGACTTTAAGAATTTAGTGTGCTAAAATGTAACGGTAGCTTTCCAGGCTGCCGTTTTTTATTAATCTGAATCTGAAAAGGAGATTAGATAAATATGAGCAAAAAAATACGGACAGAGGCGGTAGACTATCTGTTTAGTGCCATTCTCAGTTTGAAAAATAAAGAAGAATGTTATACCTTTTTTGAAGATATCTGTACAATTAACGAGCTTCTTTCTCTTTCCCAGAGATTTGAGGTCGCGAAAATGCTTCGTGATCAGAAAACGTATCTTGAGATTGCGGAGAAAACCGGCGCGTCAACCGCTACGATCAGCAGGGTGAACCGTTCCCTGAATTATGGAAACGACGGGTATGACATGGTATTTGAAAGAATTGATAAAGAGAAATAAAAAGTGAGGCGCTGGTTCCGATCTGGAATCAGCGCCCGGTTCTACTCATCCTTTTTGTCTTTTACAGCCAGACCATCGATAATTTTTTCAATCATCGTTTTCTTAAGATAGACGTCAAAACTCAGATTGCAGATAAACGCAAAGAGCTGAAGCTCATCCCGGTTCTCTTTGTCTGAAACACCGGAAAATGTTTCCATAGACCGGTCATAAGCAGCTTTGACCGCTTCCTGCAGAGGTTCGATCCGGCTTTTTTCCATACTGCAGATTTCTTCATAGAGATCTGACAGATCTACCTCCTCATCCCCGGAAAAATACTTTTCTTTCAAAGGCTTTAATACAATTTCAATATCCTTTATGGACAGGATGTTTTTAAAATAATAGATAAAAATCAGCAGAAGCACATGCTCCTTGGAGTATTTTTTTTTCAGCGGCGGCGGAAGCAGATTGTTCTTCGTGTAATTGTTGATCATTGTCTTGGTCAGGATTTTGTCTTCGTCATATCTTTTTGTGGCCGCCAGCTGTGTGTCCATGAATGTCGTGACCTGATCCATGTACAGATCTATATTCGGAATCTCTTCCGGACGGATATAATCAATGCGGGAGAGACTTTCCAGAATGCTGTTCAGTATATCATTTGTATCAATTGTCATATTATCACCTCAGTACATTTATTATATAGTAATCAAAACCAGATGGCAAGTAAAATCCGGTTGACAATCGGGAAGGGGTGTTCAATAATGGTAATACTGAAGAAAAGGAGAATTCTATGAGCATATATGATAATTTGAATGAACCGCAGCGGGAAGCGGTATTTCACACAGACGGCCCGCTGCTGATTCTGGCCGGCGCCGGTTCGGGAAAGACAAGAGTGCTGACGCACCGTATTGCATATCTGATTGAGGAAAGAGGAGTCAATCCCTGGAATATTCTTGCCATTACATTTACCAACAAGGCGGCCGGGGAGATGAGACAGAGAGTGGACGATCTGGTAGGATTCGGTTCAGAGAGTATCTGGGTAAGTACTTTCCATTCCGCCTGCGTCAGAATTCTGAGACGTTTTATTGACAGGCTGGGGTATGATAACCGTTTTACTATTTACGATACAGACGATCAGAAGACCCTTATGAAAGAAGTCTGCAGAAAGGCTGACATTGATACGAAAAAGTTTAAGGAGCGGATGCTCCTGTCTGTGATTTCTTCTGCAAAAAATGAAATGATACTTCCTGATGAATTTGAACTGAATGCGGGAGGCGATTTCGCGCAGCAGAAAATTGCCAGAGCCTACCGGGAGTATGAAGCCCAGCTGAAAGCAAATAATGCCCTTGATTTTGACGATCTTCTTGTAAAGACTGTCCAGCTTCTGGATACGCAGCCGGATGTAAGGGAAAACTATCAGGAACGGTTCCGCTATATTATGGTGGATGAGTATCAGGATACCAATACGGTTCAGTTTAAGCTTGTAAGCCTGCTTGCAGGGAAATACCGGAATCTCTGTGTGGTCGGCGATGACGATCAGTCTATTTATAAATTCCGGGGCGCGAACATCAGAAATATTCTGGATTTTGAGAAAGAGTTTCCGGACGCCCGGGTGATTAAGCTGGAGCAGAACTACCGCTCAACGGGGAATATATTAAGCGCGGCGAATCATGTGATCCGGAACAATAAGGGAAGGAAGGAAAAAACGCTCTGGACGGCCAATGGGGAGGGCGATAAGATTCAGCTGCGCCAGTTTGATACAGCTTATGACGAGGCGGATTATATTGCGGAGGACGTGAAAGAAGAAGTAAGGGAGGGCGCGTCTTATAAGGATCATGCCGTGCTTTATCGGACAAATGCCCAGTCCCGTCTGCTGGAAGAAAAATTTGTGGCAATGAGTATTCCCTATAAAATCGTTGGCGGCATTAATTTCTATGCCCGCAGGGAAATTAAAGATATTCTTGCATATCTGAAAACCATTGACAATGGAATGGACGATCTGGCAGTGCGGAGAATTATTAATGTGCCGAAGAGAGGGATCGGGCTTACCACGATTAACCGGATCCAGGAGTCGGCGGCTCAGAGAGGGATAGGATTTTATGAGGCGCTGCTGGCGCCGGATCTGATTCCGGGAGTGGGCCGGAGCGCATCCAAACTGGATTCATTTGCCGCCCTGATTGAATATTTCAAGGGACAGGCAGAGCGGGAAAGCCTGACGGATCTGCTGGGAGAAATTATTGAAAAGACAGCATATATAGAGAATCTGGACGCAGATGATCCGGAGGACGCACAGGCCCGGATTGAAAATATTGACGAACTGGTGAGCAAAGCCGCGGCATATGAAGAAGACTGCCAGGACCGGGGAGAGAAGGCCACGCTCAGCGGTTTCCTGGAAGAAGTGGCTCTGGTGGCGGACATTGACAGTCTGGATGAGAATCAGGATTATGTGGTGCTGATGACGCTCCACAGCGCCAAAGGCCTGGAATTCCCCCATGTTTATCTTGCGGGAATGGAAGACGGCCTTTTCCCCAGTTATATGACGATTACAGCAGATGATAAGGAAGAACTGGAGGAGGAGCGCAGGCTCTGTTATGTGGGAATTACACGGGCCGAAGAAAAGCTGACGCTGACCTGCGCGCGGCGGAGAATGATCCGGGGCGAGACCCAGTTTAACAAGATGTCGCGCTTTATCAGAGAAATTCCGTTTGAAATCCTGGACACCGGGGCAGTGAAGATGGAGAAGGATGAGGAGATCCCTGTTCAGAATACATACCGCAATGCAAGAGAAGCGTTCCGGGCAAAACCATTTGCAGCCGGCTATGCCCGGGAACAGAAACAGAGAGCAGAGAAACAGTCGTTTTCTTCCCTGCAGAAAGGAAGCCAGATTGCCGCAAAGGCATCGGACGGACTTCCTTACGGTGTAGGAGACAGGGTGCGGCACGTGAAATTCGGAGAAGGCACGGTGCTGGACATAAAAGAAGGCGGCAGAGACTATGAGGTAACTGTGAAATTTGACGGAGCCGGAACAAGAAAAATGTTCGCCATGTTTGCAAAACTGGTTAAACTATAAGCGGATCAGTGAAGTTTCCCATCAATTTGTAATAAATTAGTAGTAAATTGAAAATGTTAGTGTTATAATAACAGAAAGTAAACCGCTGTCGGCAGACGGGGAAAGGACGTGTATTATGAGCAAGGTAGAAGAGTTTATTGCTGAATCAAAATTAAGTGATTTGCTGAAAAGAAATGAAGATGAGAAACAGAAAAATACAGTGATCTGGGTACTGGCTATTATCGGCGCAGTGGCGGCAGTTGCGGGAATTGCATATGCAGTATACCGTTTCTTCACACCGGATTATCTGGAAGATTTCGAAGATGATTTTGACGATGACTTCGATGATTACTTCAGTGAAGAAGATCAGGTATAAAATATCAGCAGCAGAATTAATAAAGAAACGAACAGAATACAGGCGGGATGCACAATGCACCCTGCCTCTTTTATTGCGAAAACAAGAAAATTTTCTGAAAACTTGAGGAAAAGGGGACGGCCCCCTTTTTGTGGGAATCGTCTGAAAATTTGGAGAAAAGAATGAAAAAAGGACAGATTTTTGAAGGAGTAATAGAACGAGTGGACTTTCCGAATAAAGGGATTGTCTATATCCGGGAAGAGGATAGGTATGTTACAGTGAAAAACGGAATTCCGGGACAGAAAGTCCGCTTTATAATCAACAAATTTAAGCGGGGAAATGCGGAAGGGAGACTTCTGGAAGTACTGGAGAAATCTCCTCTTGAAACGAGAGAGCCGGTCTGCAGCATCTTTCCGGCCTGCGGGGGATGTATGTATCAGACCATGCCCTATGAAGAGCAGATGAAGATGAAGGAAGGACAGATCCGCAGACTGATGGATGAGGCGGTCAGAGGCGACTATATTTTTGAGGGCGTCAAGGCCAGTCCGAAAGAATTCGGATACCGCAATAAGATGGAGTTTTCTTTCGGGGACGAATATAAGGACGGTCCCCTTTCCCTCGGACTGCACAAAAAGGGCAGTACCTATGATGTGCTGACAGCGGGAGACTGCAGGCTGGTACATGAAGATATGAATAAGATCCTCCTCTGTGTATTGGAGTATTTCCGAGAGAGAAATGTCAGTTATTATAAAAAAATGCAGCATACAGGATATCTGCGCCATCTCCTTCTGAGAAGAGGAGATACAACAGGAGAAATTCTGGTTAACCTGGTGACTACAACCCAGGAAGAACATGATCTGGCTCTGCTTGCAGATCGGCTGCTTGAGCTGGAACTGGAAGGAAAGATTGTAGGGATTCTTCATATTCTGAACGACTCTCTTTCCGATGTGGTAAAGAGTGATGAGACAAGGATTCTGTGCGGGCAGGATTTCTTTTATGAGAAACTGCTCGGTCTGGATTTTAAGATCACGCCGTTTTCCTTTTTCCAGCCCAATACAAGGGGAGCGGAAGTTCTGTATGAAACTGTGCGGGAATATATCGGCGATATCCGGGATCTGACAGTGTTTGACCTGTTCAGCGGCACCGGAACCATCAGCCAGGTGCTGGCCCCGGTGGCAAAAGAAGTGGTCGGCGTGGAAATTGTCGAAGAAGCGGTGGAAGCCGCACGGGAAAATGCTGCGCGAAACGGTATTTCCAATTGTAAATTCATAGCAGGCGATGTATTTCAGGTGCTGGATGAGATTGAAGAAAAGCCGGATGTGATTGTTCTGGATCCGCCCAGGGACGGCATACACCCGAAGGCGCTGCCGAAGATTCTGAATTACGGTGTAGAGCGGATCGTGTATATCTCCTGTAAAATGACAAGCCTGGCGCGGGATCTGGAGATGATGCAGATCGCGGGATATAGGGTGGAGAAGATGACGGCGGTGGATCAGTTCTGTGAGACGGTGCATGTGGAGTGCGTAGTATTGATGTCAAAAGTTAAAGAATAGGGTAGCGAAAAAGTGTAGAAAACAAGGGATTTCCGGGAGTCGGGGCTTGTCAGAGGACAGGTTCCGGTTCCCGGATTTTTTCATTTTACAGGTAAGTGGGAACTGGTCTACTGTGAAAAACGGCGGAGAGTTGAGTGGATAGGATAGATATTGGGTATGTTGTGGAGACAGGATTGATAAATGCAGGTTGAGTGGATAGAATGATTGTAAAAAGGCTAGTTATCATGTAAGATATGAATACAGATGTTAGTTAGCCTATGCGGATATTGTTAGATTTGTAGAGGAGATGATGTATGGATAATTTTAAAAAAGTTCATTTCATACCACCCATACCACAGAAACGGGACAAGCGCATCGGAATATATTGTCGTGTTAGTACGAATAGTTCAGAACAGTTACAAAGTTTGGCTGCACAAGTATCGCATTTAACAAAAATAACGGCGGCTACACCGCAATGGCTTCTTGCGGATGTGTATATGGATATTTCTACTAGCAAAACAGGTTCTTCACGCAAGGAATTTAATCGTATGTTGGATGATTGTACATCTCATAAACTAGATATTATTTTTACAAAAAGCATTAGCCGTTTTGGAAGAGATACTGTTGAAACTATAGAGGCATTGAGCAAATTAAAAAATGTCGGTGTACGTGTAATATTTGAGCAAGAAGAACTTGATACAGCAAACACAGACAGTGACTTAATGATTTCAATTATTGAATCTTTTGCACAAGCAGAAAATGAGTCTCGCAGTGAAAATATAAAATGGGGAATTAAGCAGGGGGCAGCCTCAGGAACCTCGAAATTATATGATAGAAAATGTTATGGGTATAAACATAATGAAGAAGGTAAGTTAATTATTGATGAAGAAACAGCGAAAAATGTAAAAATAATATTTGACTTGTATTTGAATGGACAAAGTGTTTTGGGTATTATCAAGGAACTTGAGGAGCGGAAAATTTCGTCTCCTACAGGAAAGGAGAAATGGTGTAAAAGAACCATCGATGTTATGCTGAGTAATGAGAAGTATACAGGGGATGTTCGACTATTGAAAACAGGTAACAGCGAAGTACATTATTTGGCAACAGATAATCATCAGGCGATAATATCAAAGGAAGTTTTTGAGGCCGTGCAGATTGAAAAGAAACAGAGGAGTAATGTAATACAAGTCGGAAATAGAAAAAAGCGTAAGAATAGAAAGTTTAGTTCAAAAAAGAAGCATAAAATTAGAAACACAGATGGAGTGATAATATGATTTCAAAGACTAATTTACAAATTGATGAGCAAATTTTAAAGACAGACAGAGTAATATGTCGACATATAAGTAATATGAGCAATTTATCAAGAGGAGAGATTTCGCAAGATATTCTTGCTCAACTTCGCCATTTCCTGGAGCATATTATGTTAAAAGTCTATGCTAATGGTGCTGATATAGAAGATACTCATGAAAATATTCAAAAGGCTGTTAAATATGTAAAGAACGAGGGTTCTTTGCGCCATTTGTCGCGCTTTCATCACTTTTTGCAAGTCTCAGTGTCACATCGTACTTTAGAAGAAGAAAATTCTGAACGATTAATGTTAAAATACTATGAATACCTTTTGCGTATAAAAAATTTTTTGAATGAGAAATATTCGCTTGATGTGCTTTCTAATCTTGACCAGTTCCCGTTAGAAACTGATGACTGCTTTAAAGAATATTATGAAAAAATTGCTCAAAAGGTAGATCAATACAAAACTCCTATACGAAATGGTTTTCGATTCGATCGTTTTTATATCCAGACAATTAAACCATTCTTTTTTGGTAATAAAATATATTATGAAGTTGCTTTTATTCCTGCAAATGATAGATCAAGTAAAACAGACCGTATAATTGCGTTTACTGATATTGAAATTACAGATTTTTATGCGGTCAAATTTGCCATTGCCAATAATTATATTGATTTGTTTGGAAAACAAATGCCAATCCGCATTATCGTGGATTGGGAAGTAAATATTCGTCCATGCGAGTTTTCAAATTTTAGTAAACTCATTGACAATAATGAATTCACTCCAGGTAAAGCAGAACAGCGGAACTTAGCCCAATATCTAACTGAAACAGGATTAAATTTGTCTGAAATCGTTATGTTTTCAGATGAGGCTTATCAAGAGGTCTCTGATAGAATAGTACCTAAAAACAATGCTCGACATTTTTTTGATATCCTTGATAAGTGTCGATTGATTATACAAAATGAGAAACCGGGTTGCAATGTTCTTAGATATTTGCTTTATCATATGACGAACAGGATTATTAAAGACCAGTATAAAGAACATTGGAAATGGAATTATCAAGAAGGCAGATATGAATATGTAGGAGGAAATTTTAGGCTTTCACATCTTTATTTAGCTTATGAATGCATTCCTTTTGATACAATGCCTTTTTGCTCTGCTTTGAGACATCATGTTCCGAGCATTTCGGATTTATTTGATTGTCTTGATGCAACTGAACGCGAACATGAGATTTTAGCATGGGTAGTTAAAAATAATACAGAGCAGAAAGGAGTTCTTTTTACACCATTAGAAAAAAGTGAAGATGATGGCAAATATAAGTTAGGCGATATTAGAAATATTGAAAAACTTGTCGAAATCTATAATGGGAAATTATATACTAATGAGAAACAGCAAGCTCGTAAGTTAATAATAAAGAACAATCATATTTTTATTAAGAATTATAAAGATGATACCATTGCAGTTATTCAGAAAATAAAAGATTTGACATCGGGGGGCATACAAAATTATTCTAATATGGTGAACCATTGGCTTCAAAACACAGATTACCAAATTGATTCTGAAGAAAAGAGAGCAGTATTGATAAATATGTTCACTAAATCACGGGTTTCCGTAATTTATGGATCAGCAGGTACTGGGAAAACAACTCTGATAAATCATATTTCGCACCTTTTTAATAATTATTCTAGGATATATTTAGCGCATACAAACCCTGCTGTCAATAATCTTAAACGAAAAGTTGCTGCATCATCAAATTGTGAGTTTATGACAGTAACAAAGTTTATCAATACAACTGATTTAAAACGAGATTATGACATCCTTATAATTGATGAATGTAGCACTATAAGTAATCAGAATATGAGAAAATTACTTGAACTTGCGGAATTTAAGCTACTTGTTTTGGTGGGAGATACTTATCAGATAGAGGCTATTGAATTTGGTAATTGGTTTGATGCTATTCGTAGCTTTTTGCCGAAATCAGCAGTTTGTGAATTAACTAAACCATATAGGAGTGAAAGTAAGCAGTTACTTGCATTATGGGATAATGTGCGCAAAATGGAAGATGATGTTCTTGATAGATTACAAGGAGGTGAATTCTCAGCTAATCTTGATCCATCTATTTTCACTTTACCAGAGGATAATGAAATAATTCTTTGCCTGAATTATGGAGGGCTATACGGAATTAATAATATAAATTATTTTATGCAAGAAAACAATAATGGAAAGGAAGTATGGAGAGGGATACAACGATACAAAGTTGGTGATCATATTCTATTTAATGATTCTGCTGATAAATTCTTTAGCCGGAATAAAGATCAAGTACCGATCATTCATAATAATATGAAAGCTCGAATTGTAAATTTTACAACTTTAGATAAAGACAAGCCAACCGAGCGTATTCAATTTGACATAGAAATTGATAGACCACTTATTGAGTTAAATGTGGATGATTATGAGTTTGAGATTATTGGAAATGCAGAAAACGGTAATTCTATTATCCGTTTTGCAGTTAATAAAAATAAAAGTACAGATGAAGATGACGATGGTGCTTCAAAAACAACTGTTCCGTTTCAAATTGCCTATGCTGTATCAATTCATAAGGCACAAGGTCTAGAATATGATTCTGTTAAAATTATTATAACAGACGAAATTGATGAATTGATAACTCACAGCATTTTTTATACTGCTATTACGCGTGCAAGGAAAAAACTAAAAATTTATTGGGCACAAGAAGTGGAAAAGAAAGTTCTTGATAGATTAGAACCGAAGAATAACAGTCATGATGTAGCGTTGCTTAAAAGCGAAATAAATTTAAATCGTATATAGCACTTTTTAAAATAGCCTAATCAAATATATGAGATGGAGTAGACAATATGCATTTAAAATGCTTATATTTCAAAGCCTTTTAACAGGTGGGGATATGTTTGGCTATAGCCTAAGTATCACATGTGGAGACAGTATTATTGATGTCAAAAGTCAAAGAATAAGATAGCGAAAAAGTGTAGAAAACAAGGGATTTCCGGGAGCCGGGGCTTGTCAGAGGACAGGTTCGGGTTCCCGGATTTTTTCATTTTAAGGGTAAGTGGGAACTGGTCTACTGTGGAAAATGGCGGAGAGTTGAGTGGATCTATGAAGTGTTGCACCCCAGATCCTGGAACTGTGGGGCGATAACATTGCCACGGATGTGCAGGCAAAAAAAGGCTTGGCAGAAGTGAACGGGAAATGACCACGCCCCTGTTCCTTCTGCGGAGTACAGAGATTGGAATTTCCATCTCCGATCTGGATTTGCTGACAGTTGGTCTGGTTATTGATATGTGGACCAAGCGGGCAAATGATGGCGTGAAATATAAGAGAGTGGCAACTCAGGAGGACTTCGATAAATTTTAGGTATTCTTCGTTGTATTTACTTTGCCTGATTGTTATACTTGATAATGAATGCAATAGTAGATACAACGGAGAATTATAGAATACCTACAGAGGAGGCTCATGACATGGATAATAAAGAATATGAAAAGATTTTAAATACGAGATTGCATGGAGTGTCTCTTGTTAGAAAAGAACTTGTTGATATAAGTAAAAGAATTATCGGCGATTCTCTTTATATGGAAGATTTATTTTTTACGTCTGCAATTGACCGGAGTATTGCTTTATTGGATGGACTTTCGAGTATGTTGCAATCAAGAAATTTAACTTGTGCAGGCATTTTGTTGCGTTCGCAACTTGATAACTGTATGAGGGTTTTTGCCGCTTTCATAGCTGAAGATCGTAAAAATTTTATCAAGAATTTTATGGAAGGGAAAAAAATTTCTCAAATGAAAGATAACCATGGAAACAAGATGACAGATGTTAATTTGAGGAAAAGGCTATCAGAATATGATAATCAGTTGGACGTCGTGTATCAAAACTCATCAGGGTATGTCCATCTTTCAAATAAGGCCTTTTTCCAAAGTACTACTATTCCGGAGGGTGAAAAAAATGCCTTTGAGTTGAAAATAGGATTACCGATAAAAGAAAAAGCGAATCCGATTTTACTGGAATGTCTGGATGCCTTTATGCATTACGTTAAACTACAAAATGTATTTTTAAATAAAGTTGCTATTTCAAAGCAAACCATTGAAAGCTAAAAATAAAATAGATTTTTAGGCTCGGAGCAATCCGGGCTTTTTTTGCGCCCTTTTTTAGGAGGTGAGGGAAAGTGGCAAACCGGATTAAGGGGATCACCGTGGAGATCGGCGGCGATACCACAGGGCTTGACAAGGCGTTAAAGAGCGTCAATTCTTCGATCATAAAAACGCAGTCGGCCTTAAATGATGTGAACCGGCTGTTAAAACTGGACCCGTCCAATACGGTTCTGGTGGCACAGAAACAGGAGCTGCTTTCCCAAGCAGTGGGCCAGACGGAGGATAAGCTAAAGGCCTTGGAGTCTGCCCAGGAGCAGGTGGTGGCGGCCTTTGCCCGTGGGGATATTGGTGCGGAAAAGTACCAGGCATTCCAGAGGGAAGTGGAGGAAACCAGGGGGAAACTTAATCAGTATAAGAATGACCTAGCGTCGCTCCAAACGGAGCAGGACCAGTTGTCTGCGAATACGGCCCGCCTGGAAAAACTGTTCTCTGCCACAGGAACCCAGGTGGATGATTATGCGGATGTCCTTGGTACCCGGCTGACTTCGGCTATAAAAAACGGGACTGCTAATTCCGATCAGTTGCGGACGGCCCTTGAGAAGATCGGGAAGGGATTGAAACCAAGCTGATGGAACTGCAAAAGGAACTTCTGAAACTGGCGAATTCTAAAAAGGATTATAACAGTGTTGCGGATGAGATAGACAGGCTGCGGGAATTGAAACAGAACGCCTTGGTGGAGAGCGCCGAGCGGGAGGGACTGAAACAGCGGATCAGGGAGATGCGGGAGTATCTGGAACAGCAGTCCACAGAGGTCACGGAGTATGATGAACTCCTGGTGCGGCGGCTGATTGAAAAGGTTACGGTTTACGATGAGCGGTTTGAGGTAGAGTTCAAATCTGGGGCGAAGGTGGATGTGGAGAGGTAAATGATAGAATGCATGAGGTGCCTTGTAGCTTTTGAAATGGCTGCAAGGCGCTTTTTAATGGGATGTTAATTTTAAAGAAGGTAGCTTGTGCTTATCAACCATAGGGTTTATAATTGTACTATGCTGATGGAGGTGGAAAATGACAACATCGGATATGATCAGAGAATTGTGTGACAGAATGAATATCAGCCTTGCGGAACTTTGCAGACGGATTGGACAGACTCCACAGAATTTTAATAAGAAGCTGCAGCGTGGTACCGTATCCTCTGAGGAAATGGCGAAGATTGCAGAAGTGTTAGATGTTGGATATGAGCAGGCATTTGTGTTGCCGGATGGAATTAGAATTGAAATTAAAAACGAGAAGTAAGTGTTATGATTCAAAGGGTTGCTTTTGATATATCGTGTTTTGTCAACCGTTTGTTGAAATTGATGCAAAGATAGAAGAGAGGAGGAATTGTTTGAATTATATTAAGTCATTGCATATAGAAGGATTTAAAAAATTTGCCACTCTTGATGTTCAGTTTAATGAACACATGAATATTCTTGTTGGAGAAAATGAGGCAGGAAAAAGTACTATTTTGGATGCAATTAAAACAGTTCTGAATCAGCAATATAGAAATGTGGACAAATCTGTGCTACGAGATTTGTTTAATACTCAGATTGTTGCTGCATTCCAAGCTAATCCAAGTGTTAAAACGTTACCTCGTATTCTGATTGAAGTAGAGTTGTCGCTTGATCCAAGACAGAAAAATGCTGATTACTTCTATGGAGAAGTATACGGTAAGCGAAAAAAACAGGACGAGAAATTTGGTATTCGCTTTGAATGCAAGTTTGATGAAGAACTTGGTGCAGGCCTAGAGCAGTCTATTTCTGAAGGAAAAATACCTTATGAATATTATACTCTGACATGGAATACTTTTGCTAATCGTCAATACCAGATGGTAAAAAGGCCATTGCAATTTCTTTCCATTGATACAACCAATAGTGCGGTTATTCCTTCCTTCAATTATTATAATAGGGCTTTGTTTGCGAGTAAATATGATGAAGTGACCAGAACAAAAGCCAAGAACGATTTCCGTGAAAAATTGCAAGATGCCTTTGATAGTGTCGAATTGCCGCCAATTAGTGATAACAGAAAGTTTGGGGTGGACAGTAAGAAGGTTGTACTGGAAACAATACTGTCCGTATATGAGGATTCCATTGCTCTGGAGAATAGGGGAAGTGGGATGGAAAGTCTCATCAAGACGCAAATTGCTCTGGATAAAAAGAATGGGCTTGATGTGATTTTAATGGAGGAACCAGAAAATCATCTTTGTTTTTCTACTTTGCGAAAAATGTTGCAGGAAATTTCAGAAAAACAGAATGAGTCCCAGATTATGGTTGCTACGCATAATAACATGATTGCCAGTAGGCTTAATTTAAATAATGTTTTGTGGATTACAGATGACGGTGTTAAATCCCTATCTGGCGTTGACTCTGAAGTTGCGGAGTTCTTCGTCAAGGCAGACGATAATGCTTTTTTGCAGTTGTTACTCTCCAAAAAGGTTTTTTTGGTAGAAGGAGCAACAGAATTTCTTTTGTTACCGTACTTTTATAAACAGCTTACAGATCATACGATTGAAGAGGATGGGATATCCGTAATTTCATGTAATGGCATTTCTTTTAAGAAGTATCTAGCTATAGCGAAAAATACTAATAAGCGTATCGCCGTAATAACAGATAATGACGGAAAACAGAAGAGAATTAATAAAGCAGAAATTTTTAATCAGAATCATGATTTGCAACATATTTTCATGGGAATGACAACAGATGACTGGACGTGGGAAATTTGTGTTTATAATGTTAATAGAACAGTATTAGATGGGATGATTGATGTTCAGGCAGGGGCTAAGTATTTATTCCATGATAGAGACTATGGAGCAGTACCCGGTAAAATGTTAAACAACAAAGTGGATACTGCTTACCAGATGTTTACTTCTGGAATTGTATTTGAAGTACCACAATACGTAAAGGATGCAATAGCATGGATAAACAGATAATTCTGGCTGTAGCAGGTGCAGGAAAAACCTATCATATCTGCCATTCGATAGACCCGACAAAGAAAAACTTGATACTAGCCTATACACACGAAAATATTCACAATATTGAGAATGAACTATGTGATGCGCATAAAAGTGTTCCAGAATTGACAACGGTAATGACTTTCGACTCTTTTGTGTATCGTCATTTGATATGTCCATATGAACCAAGCATTGCAGCCCATTTTTCTTGTCCAGCGTTTATTAGTGGCGGTATCTGCACTATCGATCCGCCTCCAAAGCAGATAACAAATGCAAGAGGTCGAATGGTTGCAAACCCAAGGTATGTAACAAAAGATAAACTTAGGCACTATATTACTAATCAAGGGCAGTATTACTGCGCAACACTATCAGAACTTGTATTACAGGTAAAAAAAGGCCGGGACTCGCTAGTGAAAAGAGCCGCGGCAAGGCTGAACCTATTCTATGATTATGTGTTAATAGATGAGTTTCAAGATTTTAGGGAACATGACTACGAACTTATCATGGCTTTGGCAAAACAGCTTAATAGTGTGATGCTTGTTGGAGATTATCATCAGCATTCAGTTTCTGCTACAAATAACTCAGGGAAGCCATTTAAGAAAAAGAGCGGCGATGTTGGATATTCAGAATTTATTTCTGAACTGCAAAGTGCAGGATTTTATGTGGACACAACAACATTGAATAAATCAAGACGCTGTTCCGCAGAGGTTTGTGATTATGTAAGTAAAAAACTTGGTATCAACATATCTTCCTGCGATGAACATGAAGGTTCCGTTATTTGGGTTGATGATTTGGCTACAGAAATTCTTGACAACGGACAAATTGTAAAATTGGTCTTTAAAGAAGCTGATAAATATTCTTTCCAAGCATTAAACTGGTCTTACTCAAAAGGCGATACAGTTAATGCCGCCTGTGTAATTTTAACAGATAGATTTGAGCAGCTTGACAATGACGGCTTCTCTATCCAAGGTATACCAGCTTCTACAGTAAATAAGTTATATGTGGCTATGACAAGAAGCCGAGGGGATTTGTTTTTGATGAAAGCCTCAACGTTTAAGAAAGTTAAGAATTTATATATAAAGCAGAATTAAAATGGATGCTTCTTTTCAATTTTTGACAACAAGAAAATGAAAGGTTAAAAAAGATATTTCGTAAGCGCCAAATAATAGTGCGGTAAAATATAAAATTACTCCATCCCTTTGCGA